>CETC01158483.1_pt1 | contig 16206 bp, 5 predicted proteins | sample 326911 | NCBI WGS metagenome assembly CETC01 (sample SAMEA2622694, study PRJEB7988) | marine metagenome | isolation source: saline water (ENVO:00002010), including | reverse complement strand
GAGCAACATGAGCCGCATCTATAGCTTGAGGATAAATTTCAAATGAATCTATCAACATAACGCCTTCAGGATTCAATACGAGATCGCCTGTCCAGTCAACGTTATTAGCTTTGTTGTGAGTTTGTGGGTTTTGGTCAATCCAGTTGCTAAGTTTTACACCATTTTTGTATATTGTAGTTGTACATACATCGCTTTCGTTTGTTGAAACAGTTATACAAGCATGCACCCAAGCGTCTCCACTATTGAAGAAGCCTTCGCTTTTAATCTCACTAGCAAACAATCCTGTTTTGACTGACATAACTCCACCACCAGCATGCCATCCTCTGATTTTTAGACCTGCACCTTCAAAGTGAGTTCCATCTGCATTACCATTTCTCTTGAACCAGAATGAAATTGTATACTCATCAGTGATGTGGCTAAATTCAGAAGCTGGGATCGTTACAGTTCCGCTGCTATCTAATATCTTTTCAGCATCGTTTAGTGAAAGAATACCAGCAACACTTCCAATTGGAGTTGCACGGAATGGCCACTCTTCAATGAAAGGACTATCTGGATAAACAGCAACTACTGCAACTTCTACACTTCTTGTTTTAACAACAACATCACCTCTTGAACTGGTTACAGTATAGGTGACAGTGTATGAATCATTGTTTGGATTAGCACCAACTACCTCATCCCAATTAGAAGTAATTTGTCCTGAAATGTCTCCAGTGTCTGGATCGTCAGCTGTTGCACCGGGATCACTTGTTGGTAATGATGTTACAGTCATTGGAGAATCACCTAACAATGTTATACTACATGGTTTGTTTGCCAAGTATCTAGCTGTGATTTCGGGAAAATTGAGATGTTCGTTTATTATAGAAACATGATTCATTTCTCCTATGAATTCTCTGTCTTCTTGGAATGCATTACGACCAATATTGAGGTTTCGTGCACCTGCAATAGGAGTTCCGCCCATCCAATCTTCTGTTGTTTTGCCTTGTCCATCTATGTATAGAGATACATGACCGACAATAGCACCTTGATGATAAGCAAAGCCGAAATAGTGCCATTGACCATCATTGATATCTTCACCATTTAGATCATAGGTGTATACAGTATTATTAGAAGGATGATGCCAATTGATATGTGTAGAAGAGAAACCTATGATAAATCCATTATAATTTCCATCCCATGCTCTGGTAGAAGCAGGAATAACCATGTTGGTCCAAGCACCTGTATCTGTGCAAGGTTGTAGACTATCTGTCTTGAACCAAAAATCTAAATAGAAGAAATCGTCATAATGATGATTTCGATCAGCTACTGCATATCCGGTTCCGCCAAGAGTCAAAACACCATCGGCTCTTGAAGCATCTCCACCCAATGTTGTTGTATTCCAATCTTCTATTGTACCATTCCAAACTTCTCTTGTAGCAGATTTAGAGTTACCATGAGAATCAGTTACACTATAAGTAATGTTGTGAACACCACTAGCAAGATCTTCAATTACGACATCGTCCCAATTAGAAATGATGTCAGCTGTTACGTCTCCATCTAATGAATCATCAGCAGTTGCACCGGGATCGGTATCATCTAATGAAGAAAGAACATAAGGATTGTCTCCAAGTAGAGTTATCTCTGGTGGTTCGCCTAGTTCATATTCAGCAAGAATATCAGCACCACTTAGAGCAGTTTTGTCAATTAACGCTTTTTTGATTTGTCCATCAAAGAAGTAGCCGGGAGAATTACTGTTAGTAAGTTGAGTTGTTCCAATGTTCAAGTTAGAATCAGATGATGTTGTAATAGAAGCAGGAGTAAATTCATTCAGAAGTTGTCCATTGACATAAAGTTTCCAAGTATCAGCAGCTCTCATAACCAAAGCTATGTGATTCCACTCACCTACATTCCAATCACTAGGAGAGCCCATTAGGTTGCTTCTGTTTCCACCGCCGCCTCCGGCTGATGACCATACGTTAAAAGCAAGACCGCCTTGATCGTGAAGATATAATCCCCAACCTTTCCAAACACCACCAATTCCTTTAGTCATAAGAGCTCGTCCACCACCTAATGCAGTGTCTGTCTTGAACCAACAGCGAACAGTCATGTCACCACCATCAAGATCATAATCGGTTGAATTTGGTAGATAGCCGTATTGACTAACACCATTGGTAAGTAGTGCTCCATCTGGTCTGGATGCATTGTTTGCTAATGTTGCAAAATCCTCAAGACCATCGCCAATTTGCACTGTTCTTTCAAGAGTAGACACGTTTCCATCAGAATCGGCTACGCTATAAGTAACAATGTGCTCTCCAGCAGCTGGATCAGCACCAATTACAGCATTCCAGTCAGAAGTGATTCCAGCTGTTAAATCGCCATCTGGGTGGTCGATTGCTGTTGCACCGGGATCATTATAAGGAGCCTCGGTGAATGGTAAAGGATTGCTGTCTAATAAAGAGATTAGAGGAACTTTTGTAAACTCTGCCATGATCTCATTATCTGATTTATATACGTTCTCGACTTTAACACCATCGATGTGTCCGACAAACATGCCTGTAAAGCCATGTGGCTCTGTACCGATAAGTAAGTCTCCAACTCCACCATTAATAACACCAGCAGGAACTAAAGAACCAACCTTAACACCATCTATAAATGCTGATAGATCTTCATCTGCTTTCCATCTTAAAACAGCTTGATGCCATTCACCATCAGAAAGTTCTACATGGTCAAATGTAGGTTCTATGTGAGTATTGCTTGTTTGTGGATGATGAAGGTGGGCTCCACCGTTTTTAATTGCTAATGAAAATCCATTACCAGAACCGTCCCACTTTCTAGAAGAAAACAAGACACCATATGCGTCTTCATGCTTTACGGTTCTGAACCATGCAGTTGCAGTTAGATAATCATCATAGTGGTGATTTGAATCTGCTTCGGCATAGTTGTTACCATTAAGAGTCAAATAGCCATTAACTAATGAAGCTCCATTTTGCATTGTTGTGGTTTGTAGATCTTCTATACTATCATAATCAACAGGAGAAGGAGTGTTTCCAAGAACTTTAGCTATGAACTCATTGAGAATTTCTTCCTCAGTTTGAACTTCGTTTTCAACCTTGACTCCGTCAATTTCACCTTCGAAGTGCATGTCCTTGTTCTTTGGATTTCTACCGATTTCCATGTCCTCAGTTCCGCCTCTTGTTTCACCAGAAGGAGTATGAGTGCCTATTGGTTCACCATCTAAAAAGATAGTTAGTTCTTCGTCTTCAACCCACTTTAGCTTAATCTCATGGTATTCACCATCTTCCATGTCAATATCATCTGGAATTGGTGCATCTAAAACAAAGTTATCAGCTTGTGGACCAGTAGCACGGATTACACCATCTTTTATTTGTAAAATGAATCCATTAGCAGAACCATCATAATTTCTTGTTCCTGCGATTGTTTGAAAGTCATCATCCAAGTTGGTTGGCTTTATGTTAGCACCCACTTGGAATTGATCTGGAAAGTGATAGTTATCATCAGTTTGAACATAATCATCAGCTCCATCAAGAATAACAGCACCTGTGTTTGAGAAGTATGCTCCTCCATTAAGATTAGCTTCATTTTCAATACCATCAGTCTCGCCCATAACATCAACAGTCACAACAGGTGGAACTATCCACCCCATGTTACCATCGTCATCATAACCAAGAATCTTGCCTTCTCTTTGACCAGAAAGAGGTGCAGACAAATAACCACCTGCTCCTTCAGAATCGAACATACCAACAGAAAAAGCTTCACCTGTATGTCCAGAAGAGGTCCAAGACGAAGCAAGATTGGTGTGACTTGTAGCAGTGTCAAAGGTTCTGTTACGAGCTGATTTGTTGGCTCTCACTACGTTAGCTCTAGGTGTCGGTGTCACCTTTCTTTTGAAAACAAAGAAATTCGCATTTGAATCACTTTGTATATAAAAACATTGATTTGCTCCCCACTCGTAAGTACCAGTGGTAGCATTGTCATTTGAAACACTCCAAACTCCAGATCCATTTTTGAACCAAAGTGTGAAGGTTGTATTTGATTTGATAAAGAAACCTTTCTCTCCTACTGTCTTGCTTACTCCGACATCACCGTTTGGAGCATTTGATGAAACAACATCAGCATTTGCAACAGAATTAAAGACTTCCCTGTTATTAGTTAAACTAGGCATAATTGTGTCTCCTTTATTGTTAAATTGTTACCCATGCAAGTTCAGTGTCACTTGTCCACTTAAGAGCCTTGCCCGCTCTTTCACCAGCAGCTGGTGCAGCGATTTCTACAGGATCGCCATTCTCATCAAACATAACGATGGCAAAAGCACCACCTGTGTGTCCACAAGAATCCCATTGTAAGTTTTCCAATTCGGAGTGATCTGTAACACCGATTTTGGTCACGGAGCTGTCTCCACTGGGGGCAGAAATGTTGAATTGAGTTTGATTTGCAACCATGAGTGTATCCATTGAATCGTCATCATCTGTAACGTCTCCATCGTAATTGATTGCTCCGGTTCTTGGAAATACCCAAAAGGAAGCACCAACAGAATTTGTTTGTAGATAAGCTGCGGTGTTGCTTCCCCATGGGAAAGTTCTTCCGTCTTTCATAGGCTCTGTAATTGATTGATAAAGAACCCAAGTGCCTTCTTGGTTTTTAAACCAGATAGCGTATGCGTGTCGAGAGTGAACAAAGAAACCTGTTTCTCCGAGACTTTTTAATATTCCTTCCTGATCAGCTGGTGCATTACCACCGACAACATCAGCATTATCGGAATTAAATTTTTGTTTTTTTGAACTTAATATAGCCATTATTTTAATCCTCCATGAAATGATAATTCTATATATTTTTTATTTTAGAAAAAGAGGGGAGCAGAAATTAAATCCCACCCCCCTATAATTAGGCGTTTGCCCGAAGACCAACACCAAGGGTTAGTAATAAATTATACAATCCACCACATAGCACCGTCAAATACTAAAGTAACAGCACCATTATCTGTAAGAGTGATAGAGCCAGCAGCCATACCCTCAATAGAACCAGAAACAGTAACGTCACCAGAAGCAACTTTTGACTTAACTTTGATAGATGAACCTAAGTCTCCACCACCCATTTGAAGTTCAGAACCTACAGTAGCAAGGAACACAACAGCAGAACCATCATGTGCAATAGTACCTTCAACTTCTTGAACAGAAACAAGAGCAGCAAAACTAGCATCCATGTCAGCTTCTAAGTCATCAATGTCTTGTGCAAGAGCAGCATCAGCATTATCACGAGCAGTAGCTTCATTAGAAACAGCCAAGATACGAGCATCAATCTCGTCATCAATTTTGCCATCAAGTACGCCTTCAGCAGTAGTTGCACGAGTTTCTTCAGCCAAAACAGCAGCTTCACGAGCATCGACTTCGTCGTTAATTCTACCATCAAGAAGACCTTCAGCAGTTTCAGCACGGGTTTTCTCAGTAGCGATTGCAGCAGCGTTAACACCTTCAGCACCTTCAGCTCTTGCTTGTTCAGCAGCAAGTGCAGCATCGTTAGAAGTTACATAGTTACTGTGTGCGAGAGCGTTAGCAGCTTCAGCAGCTGTTGCACGAGCGATTTCATCATCAATCTTGCCATCAAGTACGCCTTCAGCAGCAGTAGCACGAGCAATCTCATCATCAAGAGCAGAAGTGTGATTACCTAATGCAGTGTTAATAGCAGCTTCAAGGTCACTATCAGCATCTTGGAAAGCAGCAACAACTTCACTCAATGAGTCAAGAGCAGCAGGATCAACGTTAGAAATAATATTGTCAATTTGAGATTGAAGATTTGCAACAGCAGTTCCTCTGTTAGTTGTCTCAATTCCTAAAGAAGTAGAAAGAGCAGCATCAGCGGCTTTGTAAGCGATATCCATTGCAGTAATCAAACCTTCAAGTTCTGTATCTTTTGTAAGACGTGCAGAAGCTTCAGTATTGATGTTCTCTTGAAGTGTATTATCGTTAGTCAATCTTGTCAATGCTTCAGCATCGATGTTGTTTTGAAGATCTGTAACAGCAGTACCACGAGCAGCAGCTTCATCAGCAATTGCTTGTTCTAAGTCAGAAACTTCGTTATCCAACTCAGTATAGATACCATTCATGTCAACGCCTCTAGCAGCAGTTTCAGCTTGGATAGCATCTTCTAATTTACCAAGTGTATCGTAACCAGCAGCAACGTCACCTTTTAGTGCGTCATTAAGATCACTGATAGCTTGAGCTCTAGAAGTTGCTTCATTGTTAACAGCCAAGATACGAGCATCAGTCTCGTCATCAATTTTGCCATCAAGTGCAGCTTCAGCAAGCAATGCTCTGTTAGATTCAACGAGAACATCAGCATCGATTTCAGCAGAAACGTCAAGTGCCATTTGTGTATCAGCAGCTTTGTAAGCGACATCCATAGCGTCAATTGAAGCTTGAAGACCACCTTCAGCAGTAGTAGCTCTGGTAATTTCATCAGCTAGTGCTTGGTCGTTAGACATCTCGTATGCAGCAAGTGCATCTTCGATCAATCCATCAGCAGTAGCAAAGTCAGCACGGATAGAGTTGTCTTCATTAGCTCTAGATGTAGCTTCAGCAATGATAGCAGCGGCTCTATCAGCAGATTCAGCTTGAATAGCATCTTCTAATTTACCAAGAGTATCATACTCAGCAGCAACATCACCTTTCAATGAACTTTCAAGTGCAGCATCAGCAACACCAAATTCTGAACGGATAGCAGCTCTATCATCTTCAGCATCTTGCAATTCATCATCCATCATGCTTACGATTGCATCACGAGCATTTAAGTTGAATGTTGCAGCAGCAGTATCAGCAGCTTTGTATGCAGCGTCCATAGCAGCAACAGCAGCGTCATTAGAAGTTTCATAGTCTGCAAGATCATCAGCAACACCAGTGATAGCAGTTTCAGCATCAGAAGCATTATCATCGATTTCTTGTTGCATGTCAGCAAAAGACTGAACGTTAGCAGCAGCGTGTGCAGCTAATTCAGAAGTGTGTGTACCTAAAACACTATTGATTGATTCTTGAAGATCAGAGTCAGCTTCTTGGAAAGCACCAACGATTTCAGTTAATGAATCAAGAGCAGCAGGGTCAACGTTAGACAAGATGTCATCGATTTGACCTTGAAGACCAGCTTCAGCAGCTTGTGCACGAGCGTCTTCTGCTTTGATTTTACCTTCTAATTTACCAAGGGTATCATAGTCAGAAGTAACGTCACCTTTCAATGAACTTTCAAGTGCAACATCAGCATCAGCAAATTCGCCACGGATAGCAGCACGATCATTAGATGCAGCTAATTCGTTAGCATCAACATCAGCTTGGATAATACCTTCAGCAGTTTGAGCACGAGAGATTTCATCATCAATCTTGCCATCAAGAACGCCTTCAGCAGTAGTAGCTCTTGTTTCTTCAGCAGTGATAGCAGCTTCTAAGTCTTGTTCCATTTGGTCCATATCACCAGCAAGAGACTCGTCAGCTGATTTGTAAGCAGCGTCCAAAGCAGCAACGGCAGCGTCATTAGAAATAACATAAGCGTTGTGTGCATTAGTGTTTGCCAATTCAGCAGCACCAGCTCTTTGAGCTTCAGCAGTTATTGCGTTAGCATTTGCAACTTCAGCAAGTCCAGCTCTAGTAACTTCAGCAGTGATTTGTCCTTGAAGGGCAGCATCAGCAGCTTCCAAGTCTTCAACTTCGCTGTCTACTTGTTGCATGATTGCATCACCTTGAGCGATACGATCAGCGATTTCAGTGTCCATATTAAATTTTGCGGTTTCAGAAGATACAAAAGCATCATCCTCACCTGAGAAAACGATTTCACCGTCTTCGAATTTTGCCATCTTATCAGATGTAATGTTACCAGCAAGGTCTTCGTTGTCAACAACTTCACTTGCTAATTCGATATCCCCTTCAGAGACATCGATTTCTCCGGCAGTTTTAAACTTACCGATTTGAAATTTATAAGCCATAATAAAAATCCTCCATAGATATAAAAAATAGGCTGATAGGAACGCAAGATTCCCATCGCCCCTAAATAGTATCTTACTTTATGAAAATCCTAAAAAATAAAAAATTTATTTTGACCATTGCTGTACAAGTTTACCGCCGTATAGGGAGAAGTTAGGGAGATAGACTGATTTCCGTCGATCTGGTCGGCACCAGAGCAGGATAAAATAATTTCTTTTTCTTCTCCACCATTTTCATCTTTTATTGTAAAAAATTGTCCGTCTTTCAATTCGGATGCTAACGGAAGTTGAATTGTTATGTTTGTGTCGGAATTTACTCCGATAAAATGATCTGTTGGTAATATTGTGTAATTGTCGGTTACTACCTTTCTATTAAGTGTTAGAGAACCAGATACAGACATCGATCCAATAAAGCTGTGTGTGTCATCAGCAGTGTCTCCAAATGCTGTGGAGCCTGTCATGGAAATGTTGACCACAGTTTGGTCTATTGTGTTGACTATTAGTTCATTTGCAACGATTGTTCCGTCAACTGTTAGTGTGTCATTGCTGAATGTTAGTTTGTCTGAATAGATATAGCCACCAGCTCCGTTTGATAATTGTAATGCTCCTCCACCTCCAACAGAGTCAAAAGCATCATGAAAGCTTTCCCAATTGCCAGTTTGGTTTTTAAATTGCAATTCCCCATTGTGATCTCTAAATCCATAACCATCTTCTTCTTGTATTAAACCGAAGTTTATATAGCCTCCGACATTCATCTCAAGGTTGTCACATAATTTTAATCTCGCACCTTCAACTTCTAAAGCGTTAGATGCCGCTTGGAATCCAAGACAAACATTATTATTCTCCTCAGAATCAATACACCAATCAGCATGATTTCTATTGTCACCCCAATTTATCTTTCTGTTGTTAGAGATAAAGAAATCTCCCCATCTAGCGGCCGGATGTCCTATTGTAAGATCCTTTGTTCCAAAGTTAGGGTAAGGAGTGCCGGCTTTGCCTAAAGCGTCTCTATCGATGGCTGAGGGCACAATGTTACCTGCTAATCTAATACCTCTTCTAACTCCGTATTTATTGCCTGCTCCAACGTCTGGAAATGTTCCAACATCCATAACGCTAATTGTGTCCATAAGGTTGTCGTAATTTTCACGAAGAAATGGAGCGTCTGATGCTTGTCCTTGTAAGGCTGCGTCGTTTGTTGCTTCAAGGTTTTCATATTCCATGTCGAATTCTGTGTGTGGTACTTCGAAGGTTATCATGTAAGAGTTTCTTCTTATATCTGTTCTCGAGGTCATTCTTGACGATACAACACTTTCCATTGTATAATGGTCCATGTTGTTCTTGTCTTGTCCTGTGAAGACAGGAACTTTTGTTTGAACTTGGTTTAAGAAGGATTTGAACTCTGCGTGGTTTCTTCCATTCATGTTTGGGTGATCTTGGATTTCAGTGTGAGCTAACTTTAGTGCTCTTATTAAAGGTGTGCCTGTGTCTGTCTCGACAGCAATACCACCGGGTCCTGTTATTACAAACGGACTATCTATGTCTGTTGTATGTATCGATAAATCTCCACTAATCTTTCCAGCTTCAAATGTTGAACTCTTTCCTCCTCCATTGTCTTGAAATGTTAATGGAGCATAAATTTGAATTGGAGAAGCACCATAGATCCCACCTTGGAAAGAAACACCATCATTAAAAACAGCAGCACCAGAAACAACCATGGCAGGATTCTCTGCTCTTACAAATGTTGCATCGGCAGGTACATCATTATTGGATGAAGAATAAAAAGTACTTCCTGATGTAAAGATTAAATCAGAACCAGCCGATGCAGAAAAGTAAGCACTTCCTCCGACAACCTCAAAGTTTCCATTTATTGTTGCAGATCCTGTAAAAATGTGCGTATCATCAACAGAGTTACCAAAAGCCGTTGACCCTTGTGATGAAATATTGGTGACTGTTTCATTTATTGTATTTACATGATAATCATTGGCATAAAGGGTCCCAGACACAAATACAGAAGATGACAACACAACGGTATTGGAATCCTGAATATATTTGAAGTTCTCTGATCCTGTGATCCAAGTTTCTCCATCATTATATTGTACAGATCCCGGCGAGCCTCCGGGTGCCTTTCCTTTTATAAATGCCCAACCTATTTCACCCATAATCTAACCTCAAGTAGTAGTAGGCACTTCATTGATCCCTGAACCTGAGTGCTCTTGTATTCTGATATTTGGTATTGTGGTCAAAGAAGCACAAACAGAATAAGTAGTATCAACAGCTGATGCACTAAGGTATATTCTTCTTGTCTTTACATCAAAAGTGTGCTGCTCTCCGGAAGCAATTTTGAATTTATTATCATCGAGGGCACTATATGCAAATAAAACATATAGATCGTGCGAACCGTGTGTGTTCATGACTACAACCTCTGATGTAACTTGATCCCAATCTAAAACATCCAAAGAACCAGTTGATGCTGAGCCTGTTGTGACGTTTGGATACCCTGAAACAATATAGCATCCTGCATGACCTAGGCCCGGTGTGTATGAAAATGACATAAGTAAACCTCTCTGTATAAATAGTATTAAATAACTATTCCTTCTATTCTCTGCCTACTAATAGATGTAAGCGACGCATAGATCTGATAATTAGTAGTAGATGAGGCTGTTTCGACCTTTACTGCTCCTGCTTTAATGGTCATTTCTATTTTATCACCAGCAGGTATTGTGATTGTGCTAGATGGGCTTGAAGGAAACGTTACCTTCAAATCATGGGAGCCTCCAAGATTTTCTATATATACTACTTTACTTACAGTTGGAAACTGAACAGTCACGGGTGTTGTGCTTGCTGTTGCTGTATATACAAAAGGAATTCCCGATACTTGGTATGACCCAACGTGGTTTAGTCCTTGGTGTATGTGATATGACATTGTTTATTTTCTCCTTATAAATTTACTCTATTGTCAGCCAATGCTGTGATTTCTGCTTGAGTCAAGAGGATTCCCTTATAAATAGTTATCGCCTCATATGAGCACTTTGAATTGTTGTTAGTGCGATAACCTATTTTATATTCTCCATTGGTAGGAACTTCTGGTAAGAAATACGAATTGGTCATGTTTTTCACTCTAGTGCCATTGATGAACAATTGGAAATGTCCATCATGATAAGTAAATGCAAAATGATGCCATTCGTCATAACCAAAATCTCCCCCAAGATTACCGGGATAAGCCCATAGACCAGTTCCATTCAAATTTACCCTCGGTTGGATTTGATCTGCACGTGTGTGATAGATGAAAGCTTCCCAACCTTTGTTGTCATCTCGTGCATTGAATAACGGAACATGTCGGTGTGTTCCTTCTTGGTCTGCACCGAGCTTCCAATAACCTGAGAATGAAAACTTCTCCCTACTATCTACTGGTCTAAGATCATCGGTAAATGCTCCGTTGACATATTCAGTGTTGCCATTGGTAGATTCAACATAGACTCCGTTTACTAAAGTAGCACCACCATTTAGTGTTGAATTCTCTTCAATATCGGCTGTTGTAACAACAGGAATAGTTGCCAAATAGCTTGCTATGTTGTTATCATAATTTGTATCATAAGTTGTTCTTTGATTCGCTAACGCCAAAACATCCGCAGCACTTAGATGAGTTCCTTTATAAATTGTGACTCCATCAATTGCAACCTTTGCAGCTAAATTAGTGTTATTCCTGTTTCCAATTCTATATTGACCATCAGTTGGAACTTGTGGTACGAAATACTTATTTGCCCAACTGCCTTTTTGGATTCCATTGAGATAGACCTTGACATTTCCAGAGCCATCGCTAGTAAATGCATAGTGGTGAAATTGACCTCTTGGGTAAAGATCGCTATTGTCATTATGAACGTTTGCAAACGCACCATCACCATTCAATCCAGTTTTTATTTGTATTGAGTTGTTTTCAAGCAAGAACAACCAGAATTCAAAACCTTGGTTTCCATCTCGAGCATCAAAAAGACTGGCTACTCCATGTTTATAATAACATGCCTCGTCTCTTCTAAAATATGCCGAGAAGGAAAACTTTTCTACTGTGCTTGTTGGTCTATAGTTATCGTGAAAATCACCAGATACATAGCCGTTATTGACAAATCTGTCCATATACATTCCATCAATCATTTGCCCATCTTCATTTAAGATGGTAGGTTGAGAAACACCATTTGAATCTGTGTAGGTCTCTTCCAAATTATTTGAGGTAACCACTGGAAAGCTTGCTACATAGTTATCTAATGCTGTCTGATAGGCTGCATCCTTCTCTGCACATTTTGATGCTAAAACGACAACTTCGCATTCAGTAAAACAATGCCCTTTGTGAATGTCAACTTGATCAATTATGACTTTTGCAGCCGTACCGGCGGTGGGTCTGTTTCCAATTCTATATTGACCATCAGTTGGAACTAATGGTAAAAATTCTTTATTTCCATCCTCTTTTACTAGCTCTCCATTGAGATACATCCTGATATTTCCAGAGCCATCGCTGGTAAATGCAAAATGGTGAAACTGATCTTTTAGATAAGGTGTACCAGTGCTCCCGGTCCAGCGACTTACGAATCCAGCACCATTCATATCAACATATACTTGAATTGGATCTGCTTCTAGGTGAAGCAAGCGTATTCTAAAACCTTGGTTTCCAGCTTGAGCATCAAAAAGGCTGACTTCTTCGTGATTGGTATAGCCATCTACAGTTCTAAAATATGCTGAGAAAGAAAATGCTTCATTTAGAGTAAGAGGGCGAAGATTATCAGTAAACTCACCAGATAAGTAACCATCATTTATAAAGTTATCAACGTAGAATCCATCTAACGAACCTCCACCTTCATGAATAGTTACTGCCTGTGTTGCACCCAAACTATCAACATAAGACTCCTCAAGGCTTCCTGCTGTTGCAGTGACAGGGTTAGCCAGCTCTACACTTCTAGTTATTTGTGAAACACCTCCGACTTCATCAGTTGCAGTATAAATTATAGTATAACTACCATTGGGAGTGCTGTTGGTGATCACGCTATCCCAATCTGAAACAGGGGTCAAAGCCTGTCCTCTAAATGATGTAGCTGTTGCATCGGGATCAGTTGTTGATGAATCAACACACATGTTGTCATCACCAAGCAAAGAAATTATTGGTAGAGGTGGTGTCATTTTTGTTCCTCTTCCTGCGTTATAAAGATCGGTAACATTTGTCGATTTAAGTATGTAATCTACTATCTCGACGGCATCCATTGTAACGCCATTGGGGGTATCCACTGTTACATTGCTTGTCCAATCAAGTGATGCGTTGGTTTGTGTTGCTGTGTTGTTAGCTACTAAAGTACCATTTCTGTATACCTTGGTGACAACATCAGTTCCATCACTATCAACAGTTATAACAAGATGATACCATTGTCCGTTGTGGAGGAACATGTCGTTAGGAATGTTGAACCCTGCACTACTAAGACCAGTATGGATGTTTAACTTCTTCCAATATCTATTATAAGTAAAGGTAAAGGTTGGCTGGCCGTTGGCATAGTCGTCACTTGTTCTGAAAAGACGAGGATGGTCGTTGCCCCAATCATCGCTTTTGAGCCAAAGTGAAAAAGTGTAGACACCAGCAATGGTGTTAAATTCAGAGCCGGGAACTGTAACTGAGCTGTTTTCTTGCATCGAGGTGTCTATATCCAAAGAGTTAAAATCTGCTGTGCCTATTGGTGATGGCATGAACGGAAGCTCTTCAATAAACCCTTTATATGGCTCTTGAACGCCAACTTCTCTTCTTGTATAGGTTTTAACTTCTTCATCTGTTGTTGTCTCGATAATTATCTCATGATTTCCGGGTGTACTTTCGGTATCGGAAATAGCAGCATCCAATTGATATTTGTTTACAACAACTGAGGAGACTTGTAGTCCTGTAACTAGTGTTGTTGTTAGTCCCGCTTTTAGTAATTCGTCTGTATAATCTGCTGCGACGTTAGCGTGATTGAATCCTGTTATTAATGGAGTACTATCTGTCACAATGGCAGGATATTTACCGCTAAGGTCATATTCTAAATTCTTTCCTGCATTATAAATTTGTGTTATATGTTTTTGCTCAAGCTTTGTGCTCCACATAGCAAAGTCTGTCCATTTATTAAAGCCTCGGCGATTGTGGGGAGGATGGTTGACTCTTGCTGAATAAGACCCAAGTGAGCCTGCTATGGTATCCCACAAGGAACCTTCTATATAGATTTTTATTTCATTGTTTGTATAATCAAACACAGCAGCAAAGTGTTTCCACTTGTGACCTTCTGAAGCTGCTAAATCATTATAAGTTACTAAGAAGTCTGTGGTGTTTGATCCAAGTGTCGGCGATTCTCCCGGAAAACTAACAAACCTTCCATTCCAGATCCAACCGAGTGCTGGTTGGCTGGAGGCACCATCTGAATCCAAAATATTCCCAGTGTGCGATCCTGTTGTTTGGTCTGCGAGGGTTCCATCATTGTACCACCAGAAAGCGATTGTGCATTCGTTTTGGACTAGGTGGCTACTAAACGCTATACCTTTATTATAATAATTCACAAACTCTTTGTTGGTTGGGTTTCCGATTTGATCAACTTGTGAAAAGTCTTCAGTAGAAGCAGCTTGTTTTGTATATCCTCGATTACCAACAACAGTTGTTGTGTCCAATGGTGTGGCAAAATATCTTGCATGAAATTCTACAAAATCATCAACTCCATCAGTATAAGGTGCATTAGCATTTTGATCTGTATTGATAATTGTATAATCATGAACACCTGACATGATTTCTTGCAAATCAGTTAGACCATCTGTATCAGTATCAGCAGTCAAAGTAGAGGGAGGATAGGTTGTACTAAGCAAGTGAGCATGAACGTTTATTATGTCATTGGCATCTGTATAGGTGCACCAAATATAATCAGACATATATGTTCCGCTAAAGCCGTGAAGTTTATAGCTTGAGTTTGCTGTTGTCAGTCCAAGGCTTTGTTCGTTATACTTAAATAACATTTGTCTAGCCTCGCCATCAGCATAGAATACTATTTGATACCCAGAAGGTTGGTCTGTTCTTTTTTCAAAAGCAAATGTGTAAGCATGTAGTCTTCCATCAACAGGTAAGTCATAGTTTGTTACATACTTATCTATTGTATAGTCTCCAGAGCTTCCTAGATATAATTCATCTGTTCCTATATCATTTAGAACAACATAGTCACTCATATCAGTCGCATCTAAAGCAGGTAATGGATTTCCTGTTGTGTTGGTATATCTTGAATTATCGTATTTGCTATTTACCCCAACATTTTCTCTTGTATGAAAAACACTAAATCTGTAGGTTATATCGCCTGTGGTTTGATGTTGTAATTTCTTAATTTTTATCTGCATTCTTCCTTTGGTCGAATCCCAATTACCACCACAATTAAATTCAATAAACATTCCTGTGTTATCGTTTGCTAATTCAAAAACATTATCTTGATAGTTATCAAGTGCAAGAGTGAAAGTCAAACTAGTGTTACTTATCCCAACTAAGGGTTTGTTGGCAACATTGTTTGTTGAAAGTTCAAAACCATCTTCCATCTTGACAGTGGATTTTTGTGTAAGGTTGGGAGGTGCAATATGTGTCAGCGTCTCTGAGTATGTAATGTTTTGGGCTACCGCATTTAGTGTTGCATTTTCATTTATATTGTTCTCTCTAACCTCCAAATAAGTAAGTGTGTTTTTGAAATCATGATGCCAGATCACTATTGAGCTATCATCACCAATTCCATCCCCATCTATATCTGTTGTATAAAGAGGATCGTTTGGAAAGATATCTCTTGCATCTGCTATGCCGTCGCCATCGCTATCTCCCATTACTAATTCAAATTGAATCTCCATTTCTGTTTCGTTGCCCATCTCATCTCTAGCAATAACATTCTTTGTATATACTGCGGGAGTTGTTGCTTCCCCACTTGTCAATCCGTCGACACCAAACTCTATATTTGCAAAAGAAGACATATCATCAGTTATTGTTAGTAAAGCTTTTAGCTGATCAATTACATCTTGGACACTGGTTGCTGCTGTTATTGATATCTGTGGCATTGTAGATGGGGGAGTGATGACAGGAGGGATCTCATCATACATATGTATGTATCTTGTAGCACAGCCTTGAAAAACACCAAACCAATAATAATCTATATTAATATAATAAGGTGTCGCACCAACAGAGCTGTGGTCGATGGTACCATCTGGCTTTGTTGCATTGGCTTGTACCCATT
>CETC01070262.1_pt1 | contig 16263 bp, 8 predicted proteins | sample 326911 | NCBI WGS metagenome assembly CETC01 (sample SAMEA2622694, study PRJEB7988) | marine metagenome | isolation source: saline water (ENVO:00002010), including | reverse complement strand
GCGGCTGCCGCAAAAGTGCATGACGAAGCAATAGGTATAGGCAAATCGTTTCATTTATTTCGATTACCAGAGCACATTGAAAAAGCGATGCTCGAAGAATTCAAAATGCTTGGTAAAGATATAACTGAAACACATTTATCCTCAAAGGCTAGCGCAACAGACCGACTAACAGAACTTTCAGGTGGCGCAAGCATATCAGGTGAAGGTCCTATCAACATTGGTGAAACACAAATTGGCAAACTTGACCACGTTGCAACAAAACTAGCATGTGCTTATTCGCAAGCTTTCAGTAAAAACAACAAAGCATTTCCATACTTCCAGAGTAATATCTAACAATGCCCGAGCAGTATTATACAACTCAATTACAGGCTGGACTTGGCTTAAAAGAAGAGACCAAAGGTTTGTTCGAGCTATGGGCTCCAGGTATGAACACACAACAACTGTGCGAGGTCGCACTTGAGTCAGGCTCATTTCCTAACGTAACAGCGCGTAGGCTTCGAAACATCGTCGCAGAGTGTTTCTACCCAAGGTACTTAAGAAACGAAGAAGTAGCTCATCGGGTAAAATCATTGCTTGATGTGCTTTCATCAGCCGAACTTAGTCAAATATTTTACCTCTATACCTCACGCTCTAACTATATATTGTCGGAGTTTGTGAAAGCTGTTTATTGGCAAAAGTACGCTTCAGGCTACCAGAGTATTGAAATTGAACACGCTAAGGAATTCATAGAGCAAGGCTTACAAGAAGGCAAGATGAAAAAGCCTTGGTCTGAAACCACTATTAAAAGAGTGTCTTCTTACATTCTCGGGTGCTTAGCCGATTATGGCTTTTTGGAAGGCACAACAAGAAAAGAGAGAAAATTAACGCCACCACGAGTTTCTGACAAAATCAAAGTTTACCTGGCTTACGAACTACACTTTGCTGGACTGGGTGACAACGCTGTTATAAATCACCCAGATTGGCAATTATTTGGTTTAACAAATGATGATGTAAGGGAAGAGTTAAAAGCTCTAGCGGTAAATAGATACTGGATAATTCAAGCAGCCGGGGATGTGGTCCAGATAAGTTGGGCTTATAACAACATGGAGGAAGTTATAGATGTCATTGCTTAAATCGAATTTTGATGAATTAGTAGCAAAGATTAAACAAGGAAGAGAATTTACCCACGCAAGCTTTGAGCCCATCTACTACTTGGTCTTTTCGCCTGAAGAGATTGTTGCAGTTAAACGACAGAAAACAGCATGGCTTGCTAAATTAAAGTCCGAAGGCTGGAATGTAAAAGAATTCTCTATAGCACAACAAATAAGCGTGCTTTTAAACAAGATAAATCCAGTAGTTAGGAAAATGTGGGAAGCTGCTGACAAAAAAGACCCTCTTAACTTCAACAAGGTTACACAGTCAATAGCAAATAACTTAACAAAAGAGGGCGAAGGCTTAAAAGAAGTATTCGAGAGTTTCCTTTTAGAAGCGGAAAAAGACCCTAACTCGCTGATATTAGTAACTGACTTAGAAGCACTTCATCCTTACATGAGAATAGGATCTATCGAATCTGGGCTTCAAGGTAAATTCAATGTGCCCACTGTATTTTTGTACCCCGGCGTAAGAACGGGGAAAACTAGACTAAAGTTTTTAGGTTTTTATCCAGAAGATGGAAATTATCGTTCATTACATGTTGGCGGTTAACAGGAGTAAATCATGACAAACATAAGATCACTATTTGACGGAACAAAAGGGTTAGATCGCCGAATTGAAAAAGTAATTACCTACGGCAGTAATGAAGAAAAGAATCTGAAGGCAGAGATATCAGAATATGTAGTTACAGACCATCTTTGTGAAAGCATGCACGAATTGCTAGAGCGAATGCAAACAGCAATGAATTCAAACGATGAAAACGAAATTGGTGTTTGGGTTTCTGGTTTCTATGGCTCAGGTAAATCATCGCTTTCGAAATACATAGGAATGGCATTAGACGACCGCATCACAATTGAAGGCACGCCATTTCTACAACACTTCTCTGATCGAATTCGCGACGCCAGAACAAAGGCACTACTTAACACAGTGGCAAAAAAATTTCCTGCTTCTGTCGTCATGGTCGATTTAGCCAGTGAACAATCGGCTGGGGCATCCATGGAAGATGTCGCTACTGTACTGTACAACAAGGTTCTAAAGTGGGCAGGCTATTCTCGTAATTTAAAAGTTGCCTCTTTCGAAAGAAGGCTTAAAAAAGACGGACGTTACGAAGAATTTGAAAAGCTCTTCTCCGAAATGTTAGAGGGAGAAACCTGGCAATCGTATCAAGACGATCCCTCTGTTGTAGATTTTATCATTCCCGAGCTTGCTCATCAGATGTACCCTAAATTCTGGCCACATTCTGACAGCTTCAAGACAGACCATGAAGAAATCGTTTTTACCGTAGAACAACAAGCACAAGAAATAATAGATATAGTGCGTGAAACCAGCAGCAAAGAATACTGTATTTTCATCTTTGATGAGATCGGTAACTATGTTGGCCCTCGTGAAAAGCTTATTTTTAAGCTGCAAGGATTTGCGCAAATTATTAAACAGTTGGGTAAAGGCAAAGTCTGGATTTTCGGTACAGCGCAGCAAACACTTGCAGAAGATGATAAAAGCGCCGCGCTTAACTCGCCAGAGCTATATAAACTGATAGACAGGTTCCCAATTGATATCCGCTTAAAATCTAGTGACATTAAAGAGATTTGTTATCTCAGGTTGCTCGGTAAATCTTCGGAGGGTGAAAGCAATCTACGCGCACTATTTGAAAGCAACGGACAATCTTTACGACATGCTACAAAGCTTGAGGGTAATAAGTTCTACGAAGCTGATGTAGACGAAAAGTCTTTTGTTAATTTGTATCCGTTTTTACCTGCGCACTTTGAGTTGCTGCTCAACTTACTTGGCGTACTAGCCAAATCTACTGGTGGTATAGGTCTTCGCTCGGCAATTAAAGTTATTCATGATGTTCTAGTGGAAGGCAATGAGGACCAGGCTCCCATTGCCGATCAAAACGTAGGTTGGTTGGCCACATCGGTTACCCTTTACGATGCTCTGGAAAAAGATATCGGCGCAGCTTTTGCCACTAAACACAAAGCGGTTGGCAGATTGTATCAGTCAAACTGGTATGACTCGAAAGATCATCAAGGCGTTGCAAAAACGGTGGCTCTGCTAGAGATACTAAACAATTTGCCGATAACACGACACAACGTTGCAGCACTAATGCATGGAGAAGTGACGGCACAATCTCGAAAAGATGCCATAAACCAGGCAATAGAAGATCTTATTAACGATCCGAAAGTTCCCTTGGCAGAAAAAGACGGTGAGCTAACCTTCTTTAGCGAAAAGTTGAACGATATTGAACAAGAACGTCATCAGTTACGTTTGCCTTCCATAGAACTTCGTAAAATTATGAGTAACGCTATAAAAGAAGTAATGAGCCCACTTCCAAGCGTTAGCTTAAATGGCTCTAGAGCTGTTCAAACAGGTATAAAATATACCAATGAATCTGGACATACATCATCGCTAAATGGTGATAAAAATCATATTCAGACAGTCATCGAATTTGTAGCTGCTACTGAATTTGATGTTGCAAGAACACGTTTAGTTGACGCATCTCGCCACAATCCTAACGAGATTTACTTGATTGCTAGAACGTCACAGGATATCGATGAATTAGTTAACGAAGCATATCGCTGTGATGAAATAGCACACAGGTATCGTCAAGAGACAGAAAAGGAAATTAAAGATTACTGTAAAACGCAACAAGATAGAGCCGCAAACCTTATTGGACAAATAGAAACCAAGCTTGCACGTAGCCTTGTTAACGGAGAATTTATTTTTGCGGGCAATGCTACAGCAGTTGAAAGCTACGACCAAAAACTATTAGAAGCGTGTAAGAAACACCTTGCTGGTGCCGCCAAAAAAGTATTCGACCGCTATCAAGAAGCCCCCGTGCAAGTTAACACTAATATTGCTGAAAAATTTATGAGAGCTGATAACTTGTCTCTCATCACGTCCGAAGTTGATCCACTATCGCTTGTAGTAAAAGACGGAGGTAGCTATTCAATAAATGAAAGCCACCAAGCAATTATTAGCATAAAAGACTACATCGACAGCCGCGGTGGCATCGACGGTAAAACACTTTCAGACTATTTTTCTCGTCCTCGCTTCGGTTGGTCGCAAGATACGCTTCGCTATTTAGTCTCTGCGATGTTTGTTGGTGGTTTAGTGAAATTCAAGGTCGCAGGGCAAGAATTAACCAGCTCTGGTCAAAAAGCTATAGAAGCAATAAAAACCAACAATACATTTAAAACCGTTGGTGTAAATTTACGCGACGACAGACCTTCACAAGAGATGTGTTTGTTGGCTTCTGAGCGACTTACCGAGCTAACCGGCGATACTGTGTTTCCGCTAGAAGATGACATCAGTAAAGCGGCTGTTAAATATTTCAACAAGGCACAACATGAGTTTGGTTCATTAGCGTCAGACCTAAAAAACTTAAACATTCCTGGTGAAGATAAAGCGAAAAGTTTAAGTAATGATCTCGCGAACATGCTGTTGTCAGACTGCTCTGACGCATCACAAAGACTGGGTGCAGAGGAGTCTCAGGTATTTAGCTCATTGCAATGGGCATCGGCGGTCCAACTAGCCTTTAAACAAGGATTGGATAAAACGTTAAAATGTTTGGATGACTTAATTTCCTCGATAGATTCGCTGCCAGCTTCTGGAATTCCAGGCCTATTACGCCAAAATGCCGCTGAGGAAATATCGACATATCAGGAAAAACTACAAAGGCAGGACTTCTACCAATATAGCGCTGACTTCAACTCATCACTAACGAGTCTTCAAACGCTAATTTCAAACACCGTTAAAGAGCTACAACTGCAACAAGAAAAAAGTATAAAGCAAGCTCAAATAGAAGTAACAAACCATATTGACTGGAACGAACTGACAGTTGAAGAAAAAGACCAAGAGCTTGGCCAATTTGACTCAATGGCATTAACCGTTAGTAGCGACATCTCTGGCTTGAACTCGTTAGTTGCGCAAGAATTTAACATCGGTCAGAAACTAAAAGATGTAAATGCATCAGTTGCTCGCAAAGCGCAGGAAAAGCGAGTTCAGCGCATCGCTGAAGAAAAGGCAAAATACGAGGCTGAAGGCAAAGCTAACCAAAAGATTGAACGCAATGTAACTATTCCCAAACGAGTAACTCAAAAAGCGGAACTAGAGCAGTTAATTCAAAAATTGCAGCAGCTTAAGGGTGATCTAGAGCTTAATAGTGAAATTGAAATTAACCTTAATTTTGAGAGTTAAAAGGATAGAACATGGCATTTGACCAAACTACACGGAACAGGCTGAACCGCTTTGTTGCTGATTCAAGAGCCCTCTTATCAGGCGAGTTTACTCGCCAGCTGCAATCAATATATGGGATGAACCCTGTTAGCGGCGAGGTGGCTGATTTAGACGCTTTATCTGGGCTGACACCACATCAGCAAGAAACTGCTCGATTATTACGTGAGACTTTTGAACACTACCTTGCAGCGAACGATCATGACAAAGTTAAGAGTAAGGAAAAGCAAAACCGCATCGCAGCACTCGACAGAATTGTTCGTGAACAAGCTTTTACGGTATTAAATCGGTTATCAGCTTTACGGATGAGTGAGGCTCGAGGATTTTTAACCGAATCAATAGGTAAGGGGTACGATTCAAAGGGATTTCAACTGTTTCATCGCTTAGCGGGCAACAGCCTAGGTGAAACGGGCGAGTCTTATATTTATTACTTGTTCAGTATATTTGACGAATTCGCACTAGACCTTTCAGTTCTTTTTGATCGTTTTTCGGCTCAAGGTCGCTTGTTCCCCTCTTCGCCAGTACTGCTCGAGTTACTAGACCTCATCAATAATGAAGAAATAGCATTACTATGGGCTGAGGATGAAACCATTGGCTGGATATATCAATACTTTAACTCGCATGAAGAACGCAAGAAAATGCGTGATGCTTCACAAGCACCACGTGATAGCCGTGAGCTAGCTGTTCGCAACCAGTTTTTTACACCCCGTTATGTGGTTGAATTCTTGACCGACAATACGCTTGGTCGTATTTGGTATGAAATGACTAAAGGCCAGACCAAATTAGTCAATGAATGTGAGTATTTAATTAGACGCCCCAATGAAATTTTCTTAAACCAAGGTGAAGAAGCAGCAGCCCCCCCCCCTAATGAAGTACTAAGTCAAGAGGAATTACTAAAACAGGCCGTTTACATAGAACACCGCGAATTAAAAGACCCTCGCGACATAAAAATGCTCGACCCTGCCTGCGGCTCAATGCACTTTGGCTTATATTGTTTTGATTTATTTGAACGAATTTACGATGAAGCTTGGGATATCGAATTAACACAAGGAGCAGAGACGTTCGAGCGTGAAAACGATCAAGCTCCACTAACTAAAACTTATTCAGATAAAGCGGAGTTCTTGAAGCATGTCCCTAGGTTGATTATTGAGAACAATATCCATGGCGTTGATATTGACCCGCGCGCCACACAAGTCGCGGGTATGTCACTATGGCAACGTGCCCACAACAGTTGGCAGAAAGCAGAAATAAAACCTCAACTCCGCCCTCAAATCACTAAGTCAAATATTGTTTGTGCCGAACCTATGCCCGGCGAACAAGACCTTTTACAAGAGTTCACATCACAATTGAAGCCAACAGTACTGGGTCAGTTAGTCGAAGTGATTTTCGAAAAAATGCAGCTCGCAGGCGAAGCAGGGACATTGCTTAAAATTGAAAAAGAAATTGAAGATGCCCTAACTAAGGCTAGAGTTCAGTGGTTGCGACATAATGATAAGTTAGAACAATACCCTGAGCTAGGAATATTAGCTAAACAACCGGGCGAGATACGCTTCGATATACAAGATGTTAAAAGTGAAAGCTTTTGGAAACATGCAGAAAACAAGATTATTGAGTCTATAATTTTTTACCTACGATCAATAGCTTCAGATACAACTGAAAAGAAACGATTATTTGCATCTGATACAGCTAAGGGTTTTGCCTTTATAGAAATATGTAAAAAGCGTTATGATGTTGTTTTAATGAACCCCCCTTTTGGTGAATTTTCAAAGCGATGGAAGTTAGATGGAAAGAAAGACTACCCAACTTGTTCAGGCGATATACTGGCGGCATTTATACAACGAGCAAATCAGTTGCTTAACCATAGAGGTAAAGTTGGAGCGATCACATCCAGAACATGCTTCTTCATAAAAACCTTTGAAGAATGGAGAGAGTCTATTCTGCTTAGGTCTTTTTCTATCGAATTGTTCGCGGATTTAGGCTTTGGTGTCATGGATGACGCAATGGTTGAAGCTGCTGCATACACTTTGGAGAAAAGATAATGGCTACTTTTTTAAAGCTTTTTGGTGAAAAAACTAAAGTTTCGGCGCTGAGAGGTGAAGTTAAAGCAATAAATTCTGGAAAACCATCCAAGCTTACTTATATAAAAGACTCAACTAGTTTTTCGAAAGTTCCTGGTTCCCCACTATCTTACTGGATAAATGAAAAAGTAACAGCGATCTTCAAAAATTTTAAAAAGCTCCAAGATAATAACTTTTTAGCTAGAGTAGGGTTACAAACATCAGATGATTTTCGGTTCATAAGGTTGTGGTGGGAAGTTCCTCCAGATGACTCTGGCTGGGTCGCGCATGCTAAAGGAGGCGAATATGCAGAGTTTTACTCTGATGTTCACCTTGTTGTTAAATGGCACAACGAGGGCTATGAAATTAAGAACTTTTGCGATATTAAAACTGGTAAAGTTATTTCATACTGTCGCAGTGAGGAACACTATTATAAACCTGGACTAACCTGGACAAAATCCACAACTTTAGACATGTCATTTCGCTGTATGCCAGAGGGGTCGATTTTTGGAGTAAGTGGGCTTGGATTGATTGAGGCTAATAATGATGCTCAAAACTTACTAGCTCTGAGTGCTATTGCGAACTCTAACGTATTTAAAACATGTGTATCACTCAGTCTTGGTTTGGCAGCAGAAGGTAGGAAACATTATGAAGCTGGCTTAATTAATAAAAACCCTTTACCAGATCTTTCCGAAAATGAAACTCTACAACTTTCAGAGTTAGCTTTATCATACTGGGAAAAACTTTTTTTGTTCGACACTATGAACGAAATATCTCACTCATTTATCTCCCCCCTTTACGACGAGAAACACCATTCAATGACAGAGCTTTACAATATTAAGCTAGAAATAGAAAAGCTAGTATTGAATATATATGGCCTTGAAGCCACTGACATCGAAAACCGCGAGATAAACATTCCGGAAATTAAGATAAATGAAAATGCATATCAAAGAAAAATTGTATCTTGGACAATCGGTGTGGTATTTGGGCGATTTTCCATTAATAACGAAGGTATTAAGCTTCCAGAGATTACATATGAGACTCCCTTTAAGTCTATCCCAAGATTAAGTTTTGCATCGCTAAATAATACATATAAACGTTTCGACACTAATAACGGTATCTTTAGCGATAACTTGGGAAATGGAGAGCAATTATCTACTCTGGTAGATAATACTATTGGATCACTTGGGCTAGCACTTGACTTCGACCTTGAAAAATACATAGAAAATAAATTTTTCACTGATCATTTAGCGATGTATTCGAAGAGTCGCAGACAAGCTCCAATTTATTGGCAATTACACTCTTACAATAAAAATTTTAGCATATGGGTCTCGTATCATCGCTTAGATCGCCAGACTCCTCTTTTTATTTTGAATGACTTTGTTAATCCTACCCTAGATGACTTGGTATCTGAACTGAGGGCTATTAAATCTAAAAAAGAAAGATGTGTTTCTGATGAGAGAAACATTGACAAGCTATATAGCTTATTACAGGAACTAGAGAGCTTTCGAAATGAAATTATTCAAGTTTCAAAGTTTTGGCAGCCTAAACTTGACGACGGTGTTCAAATAACCGCTGCTCCCTTATGGCGATTATTTCAACATAAAGCTTGGCAGAAAAAGCTCAAGCAGACTTGGGAAAAGCTTGAAGAAGGCGAATATGACTGGGCGCACCTAGCTTTTTCTACTTGGCCAGAAAGAGTACTAAAAAAATGCCATGCAGATAGAAGCTTAGCAATCGCTCACGATGTTGAAGACGATTTGTGGCATGAAGTAGAGGTGATTAAAGGTAAGAAAAAAGAGCCTGTTTGGGAATGGCAACCTAAACTTCTTTCTGAAGCAGAATTACGTGTATACATAAAAGAAAAAATAGCCACGGATGATAGGTTGAAATTGTATCGCTCGAATCAATCTAACACTGCAAAAGGAGATGCTTGGTGAGTATTGAGCAGTATATAAAAACGGATATTCTTCAAAGTCGTCTATCTGATAACAGTGTTCTAATTGTATACGACGGCGAAAGGCGCTATCACCAGCTGGCTAAAGAAATGGCAAGCGAAAACTGTGATGTCATCGACGTTAGTGAAGGCAGTTTAGCTACTCGCCTGGAGGCAATTAACATCCTTTCTAAGATAAAGTCTACTAAGCAGTTGCTTGTATACGTGCCCAAGTACGCTCCCATAGAAGATGAGGATAAGCAAAAGGACCCGTTTGCGCTGTACGCTGCCGCAGGTGGTATTTTCCCAGACCCTGAACGCTCTGGTGATAAATATATAGACATATGCTTAAAAGCTAAACCAGACCAATCGACGGCAATACGTGAGCTGTTTGAGAAGAACAACAATCCTAGCTTTGATGTAATCAATGCCATTGGCGGAGGTGTTAATTGGCCTACCCTACAAGCAGCATTGAATACCGAAGGAGCGGCTAACCTACTATTTAAGTTTATGACTGCAAATAAAGCGGTCCAAAATAAGTTAGCCGCAGAAACCAGTTGGTATAATGAAGTACAAAGCCTCTTTAGTTCAACGCTTGGTTTAAGCTTACGCACCAAACAATCGAGTTGGACTGCCATTTCAGATGAACTATGGCGATTTGTTTTATTCAGTGAGTTTGCATTCGACTTGAATGAGCCCATTCCCAGTAGCTTATCTGACGTTCCCATTGCTAAAGCTTCAGCTCAACCTATTGTTGAAGAACTTGGAGATAGCTTAAGAAAGCACACCGACTACCAGAACCTTTACATTGAGCGCGCAACGGGCATTGAGCAAGAATTAAACCTTAATAGCGTTTGTGCCAACATTACGAAGCTAGGTCACCGCGATACTTTCCCATTTGAAGAGAAGTGTTACCTCAAACAAGCTATCACTGCCCTTCTTAATGACGAAGGGCATATAACTCGTCAGATAGTTGCGGAACACTCAAACTCTGTTTGGTCCTCTAATAGTGACAGTCAGGTAAATTGGGAGCTGGTTAAATCGTCACAACGCCTTTTGGAAACATGTGAAGACTTAGCCAGAGAACTGCCAAATTTTATTAAGAAGCTAAGCGATTTGATTGAGTTTTATCAGTCTTCACTTCGCAGAGCTGATCAGCTTCATCGTGAGTTTGAGCAAGCAGTTAATGACTGCCCAGAGGCTGATAATTTAATGCCTGGTGTTGTCGACTTGGTTCGTAAAAATTACCGGAAGTTAGTTGAATCTGTCCAACTACCTTTCACGCATTTCGTCAACGAATCAGGGTGGCCTCCAGCTGAAGTTTTAGCTAACACGCAACTATTTGATAGCAAAGTTGCACCGCTTTTGAAAAGTGGAACTAACCGCATTGCTTACCTTATGATTGACGCATTGCGTTATGAGCTTGGGTTTGAGCTTAATAAACAGATTAAAGAAGATGTTGACTCTCAGCTATCCGTAGCCTTTTCAACGCTACCGTCCATTACGCCTGTTGGCATGGCCAGCTTGCTACCCGGCGCCCACACAAACCTTTCGGTAAGTTTGGATGATGGTAAGACAAAAGCACTTTATAACGGAAAGCCTGTTGGTTCTGTAGAACAGCGCATGGGTGTTTTCAAAACCTTGTATGGCGATCGCTTCATTGAAATGCCCTTAAAAGATTTTATAAAGCTAACTAAGACAAAACCTGTTGCCAGTACCATAGACTTATTAGTTCTACGAAGTACTGAAATAGATAGCTTTTTTGAGAACCACCCCGAAGATGCGCCAGCAATGATGCAAAGGGAATTAAAGCAGATTCGCCAAGCAGTAAACAAACTTCAAGAGCAAGGCTTTCAGAAAGTATTTATAGTGACTGATCACGGCTTTTATATGAACAATGCTCAAGAAGCTGGCGATAAAGTGGTATCACCAGATAGTAACTGGAAGATAGAGCATCAAAGAATATTGCTTGGCTCAGGAAATATTGACGACCACCACTACTGCCTTTCAAGTGATAAGTTAGGTATAAACTCTGACATAAAAATGTTTGCAGGCCCTCGCTCTCTAGCACCTTACCGCAAAGGTATGCTGTATTATCATGGCGGTCTTTCACTGCAAGAATGCCTGGTACCTGTTATCGAAATAACGTTAAAACCAAATGCCGTGAGAGCGGGCCAAACAGCATCTGTTATCTTAGATTACAAAAAAGGCGCAACGCGTATTACCACTCGATTTGCAGTAATCGAACTGAAATTAGAGTCGTTAAGTGCAGACTTGTTCGGTGATTCTGACGATTTAGAGGCAACGGAAGTGTTACTCGAAGCACATACGGGAACAGGTAAAAATCTCAAAGTAGTTGGTGAAGCTCGCCCCGGAGAGCACGTTAACGCAGCCACAGGTACGGTAACGCTTGAGCCAAACAAGACTATTAAAGTTACACTGAAAATGGACCCAGAGTTTGAAGGAAAATTTAAGGTAAAAGCTATCGACCCAGTAACTAGCACAACACTAGGCGATGCACTTGAATTAGAAACAGACTACGCCGTTTAAGGAAGCGATATGATGGACAAGCTAGATGATAAGTTAATAGAAATCTTCGACGGCAAACTAGTTAGAAAAGACCTCCTTCAGCGAATTAAGAAAGGCACAAATGTTCCTACGTTTGTGCTGGAGTTTTTGCTTGCTCGGTATTGTGCCAGTGACGACGAAGATGAAATTCAAGCCGGTTTAGAAGCTGTGCTTGAAACGCTTTCAGACAATTACGTTCGTCCTGACGAATCCAATATTGCCCAATCAAAGGTTGCCACAAAAGGACGTCACAAATTTATAGATAAAGTTCATGTTCGTTATGTTGAAACCAAAAAGCGTCACTGGGCCTCTTTAGAAAACTTCAATTCGCAAAAAATAGCGGTTGGCGACAAATTCTACAAGGAGAATAAGAGACTACTTGAAGGCGGTATTTGGGCAGAGGTGAAACTTGCATACAATGAAGTAGAAGAAGATGACTATGCTTTCTACATCGAAGAACTACGCCCTATTCAACTAAGTCGATTTAGTTTTGAAGATTACAAGTCTGGTCGTAGCAAGATGACACGAGACGAATGGATGGACATCATCCTTCGTTCTGTCGGACTTGAGCCGACTAAGCTTGAACAACGAGTAAAGTTTCATTTTCTACTTAGATTAGCGCCGCTTGTTGAAGCTAACTTCAATTTTGTTGAGCTGGGCCCGCGCGGGACAGGTAAATCTTACTTTTACAGTGAGTTCTCGCCTTACTCCACGCTAATATCTGGCGGTCAAGCCACAGTCGCTACTTTGTTCTACAACAAGAACCGAAAAGAGACGGGGCTTGTTGGACATTGGGACACCATTGCTTTTGATGAAGTCGGTAACATGAAGGTGAAAGATCCAGATGTTATTCAGATTTTAAAAGACTTTATGGCAAACGGCCGCTTTTCACGAGGGAAAGAAGTTATCGCGGATGCAAGTACAGCATTTGTTGGAAACTTAGATCTTTCTGTTCGCCAAGTTGTCAACTCTACTGAATACGACCTATTTCAACCCCTCCCAAAAGAGTTTGATTTAGCAATTATGGACCGGTTTTATGCATATTTGCCGGGTTGGGAAATGCCCAAAAACTCAAGTGACTACCTGACTGACAACTATGGATTCATCACTGACTATTTGGCTGAAGCTTTCCACCATCAATTAAAATCGGTAAACGTTTATGAAATGGTGAATAAGCGCATAAAACTTGGTAGGGCAATTGAGGGGCGTGACGAGAAAGGCATTAAGAAAACAGTTTGTGCTTTCATTAAAATGCTTCACCCACATGGTGAGTGTTCAAATGACGAGTTTGACCAATATGTTGAGTATGCGGTTGAATGTCGTCGCCGTGTAAAAGAACAGATGAATAAGCGTAAACCTGATGATGAATTTGCCAATATTGATTTGTCGTACATCAATGCAGCAGGTGAAGAGATTATTGTCCGCTGCCCGGAATCTATAGGCGCTTTAGCCACATTAGAACCATCAAAACCAAGCATTACTGATGATGGCGAAGCTGATACAGAGAAGCCTATTACCAAAGTAGTTACACCAGCTGAGAAAGTGATAGCAAATCAGGATGACGTTTCCGTTGACGACAACCAAAACTTAAAGGAACAGCACTTTAAAATTAATTACGGCGCAACTGGCTATAGTTACGAAAGTATCGTCCTACCATATTTGCTAGAAGCTAAATCTCTCGTTATTGAAGACCCTTACATAAGAGCAAAACATCAACTCACTAATTTTGTTCGGTTTTGTGAAGCCGTAATTAAGCAGCCCTCTGTTGAAAGTATTACTTTGATAACGTCTTATGATGACAATACCAATATTCAAGAAATGGCAGAAGCACTTGATGGGCTAAAACAGAGTTTGTTGGAAATGGATGTTAATTTGGATGTCAAAGTCAATGAAAACCTCCATGACCGTGAAATCCGTATAGATAATGGCTGGACAATTAAGATTGGGAGAGGCTTAGATTTTTATCAAAAACCAGATAGCTGGTTCGGTGTAGGTGTAAATGATTTAAGCTTACGTAAGTGTTTAGAAACGAATGTAGATATATTCAAACAAGACTAACGTCAAACCGTTCGAGTGCGATTTAAAATTAAATTGCTGTTGTCACTCACTCCAAAAGCAGTAGAGCATTGCCCTAGCTCTGGTCATACCCACATAGTGCAATGCTTTACTTTCGTCATCACTTAATTTTGAGGGATGTACTAAATCTACCAAAATAATCACATCATTCTCTAACCCTTTAAAGTCTTGGATTTTCGAAAAGGTGACTCCGTCAAACGGCAACTTCCTTACTACATAGTCATCAAGTTCTGATATGAGCTCTAGTGTTGAGGCAGGTAGCTTTTTGATAATCGACTTACGTTTGCTTATTGGTGAGAGTATTGTGACCGAGCCAGGCATCAGCTCTGAATTTGCTAGTTCAGTAATGAGTTTTTCTAGACTGCCCACCAGCTCACTTTCATTACCGTGATATTCAGTAACTTCGGGGCCATCTGCTAGGGTTGGCATACCCACATCACAAGTGAGCTCTTTTTGAACCGACTTCAAAATATTAGAAGTGTTTCTACAATTTACGCTAAGTGGAAGAAGGGTTGGGTTGTTCCTGTTTTTTAGCCAGCTGAAGGCTTCTGCGTCTAATTTATCTAACAAATTAGCTTGATTATTAGCGTCGTGAAAAAAATACCACAGCCCATTTTCAAAACCACCATCTAGCATTGAATCTAGAAGTTTTAAGTCTTGAAAATTTAGCAAATCTTGCCCTTCATCAACGATAATTGCGTCGAAAACATCGAGACCGGAGCGACGTAATGCATTACCTACTGATGATATGGTTGCTATCACTAGACGGTCGTTTTGAATTCGCGTTGTTAAGTAATGCCTAAGCCATGAAGACTTGCAGACGAAAAGCGTATTATACCCCTTTGCGATAAGCCTTCTGGATAGTTCAGCAGCTAAGAAAGTTTTGCCCGTTCCAGCCCCTCCCTGACAAATTACTCGATTGTTAACTTCAGCAATGTCGACAAATTTATACTGTTCTTCGGTTAATCTTACCGATGACAGCTCTACTTGTTTTACATGGTCAAATAGCGGTTGAATAGTCTCAAAATCGGGGCGCAAGTAGGCGGCAATGGCTTCAACATCAGCTTGGCTGAGTAATTGATCGTTGTTAGGCCTTTCTAGTGTCCAATAGTCAAATAACGCTTTAAGCCAATGATTGAAATTTCTAAAATCACGGCTGTCGCATACCATTTCTCTATCCCACTCTCCACCATCACATGGCCAAAGCGTATCAGGGCAAACCACTCCATACCCAATAGGAAATCTAACTTTGTGTGCCCCTAAATAATCATCAATTTTCTTAACTATTGCATGTACGGCAGTATTTGCCTGATGGAATGGGTCTTGAATTTGGTCTTTGCCATTTCTTCCCTCTGTAGACCACTTACCATCTACATAAGAGATTTTGCCGCCTTTAACTTCTAAGACAAATAGTCCGTAAATAGAAACAATTACAAAGTCAGCCTCGCCAACCCTTTTGTAATCGTGTTTAGTGAGTAATAGTGAATGGAAGCCTATTGGATGATGATCCGCAAATTCAGAGTCTGCAAGTTTTTCAAAAACTTTCAACTCGGCTTTGCTTGTGGTGCTATGAGGCTTTCCTGGTATTAACTTCACATTTTACGCCTTGAATATATCTAGCGCTTCGTTCATATCGAACAACTCATCAGCGTCTTTTATTGTTTTATGGCGCATCGACTTTTCAAAGTTTGAAGACAATACCTTTGCTACAAGCTTAGGGCGAGTAGAAAAAATAATGGCGCTTCCTTTTACCCGATACTCTTCTTTAGTGTTTAGCTCCCAAGAAAGTACCTCTTGTTCTTCCATTTCCATATATGAAATAAACTTCTGTAGGTTATCTTGCGACTTAGAGTTGGGTGTATCCTTAATGTATTTTTGGTAAATCAGTGGCGGTTGAACTGGTGCCTTCTGAATAGTAACGCGAGCCCCCGTCGTTTTTTGTAATAGAGCGACGATGTGATGCGACACCCAATTTCGAAGACCATTCACACTGCGAACTCGTTCAGGCACTCGCTTTATACCCTGAAAAAGTCCATAGAAAGCGGCTATTAGAAAGTAATCTTCTTCAGTAAAACTTTCATGGTAGAACTTTAAAGCTGTTTCAATATGGTCACGTACAAAAATCATTGATATCAATAAAAAGGGTTTTGAGCCTCCCTCTTCTTCACTCTCATAATGATTTATAAGCTTTGAGAAGTAAGTGTCTAGGTCACCTTCATATGTTCTATCCACGAGTTGCCTTAACCGCTTAGCAAGGCCAGC
>CETC01067144.1_pt1 | contig 16387 bp, 23 predicted proteins | sample 326911 | NCBI WGS metagenome assembly CETC01 (sample SAMEA2622694, study PRJEB7988) | marine metagenome | isolation source: saline water (ENVO:00002010), including | reverse complement strand
TTATCACCGCAATCGTGTTGAATATATTTTATATTGTTATGCCCTCCTTTTATCCCCGCGAAGAATTTGAAATTAGTGGTGTTGCCTCTTGGCTTGTGAGCTTGACAAGAGAGTTGGATGGGTCGAACAATACGTTTCCATCGGGTCATGTCGCCTTGTCTTGGCTATTATTGTTAAGCATGCAAAGAGTAAAATCAATTAGATCAAACATTATAGCAAACACCAGCTTCTTCTTATGGGCAGCGGGAATCTGCCTCTCTACTTTATTCTTAAAACAACACTATCTTGTAGATGTTGTCAGTGGAATCTTTCTAGCTCATATGAGTAACCACTACGCACAAAAAATATACCATATGAAAAAGCCCGCTTGGGCAGCGGGCTCCAGCGAAGCTGACGAACAAACAGTTCCACAGTTAGCTGAGTAGTTCATCTACAGTGCCTAGTGTCGCACGGACATCTTCATCTTCATGAAGAACCGGCTCTCCACCGTGTTCCTTCCACGGAACGCAATTGAAGGCAAAGTCGTCAACCAAGACATTCCCCTTGGCGTAGTGAAACTTTTCATCTTCTAGAATTACCTCGGGATCCCCAAGATTCTTTCTTACCCAGTTTCGCTTTCCTTCTTCACACCCAGTGGCACCAGCCATCGGAGCACTCAAGATTGTCGGATTATGCTTTAGAAGACCATTCCAGAGTTCTCGCCCGTTCGGCATCCATGGTAGATTCTCCCACCACTCAGCGCCCTGCTGAAAGATTAACTCCTTCATCAGCCACCGTGCTTCTGGAATTACATCGTTCTCTGTCAAGCCTCGGTATTCTGGCTTTTCCATGTCTATCAGGGTCACATGTTCCCTGCCTAGCTCTCGCAGCTTTTCCTTCAGCGCCGCATACTGTGGACAGCCTTCGTAGGCTTCTGGATTTTCTAGAGCTTCGTTGACTAGCGCCAAAGCACCAGCACCGAAGTCAACCAGAACTCCGTCCATATCGCAATAAAGTGTCTTCATAAAACCTCCGGGGAAAATCCCTCTCACATTCTAAATGTAACATATGATAGAGGTTGTGTCAAGTCTTTTTACATATTTTGTTCTATTTTTTTTAAAAAAGCGCCCCAGTGCCAATAGATCATTTCTGGGGTCCACCACACCATGAATTGGTGTTTGCGACCTGATTTGGTCAGTCGAATGTCTACAATCTTTCCAATTGAATCATTTTCTACTTCCACAAGGAAGTATTTAGGCTCCTGAGTATATCTATAATATAAAACTAAGTCACCTACATTAAACAATTATCAAGATCCTCCGAGCATTCCCCCGCCTTGTCCGCCGCCCATCATTTCCTGCATCATTTTCATCATCATGATCATCATCATCAGCTTCATCAAAAACTCCATGTCCATCTGCTGTTGACCACCAGACTGGCTTTCAGACATTGAACTGATCCCGCTAGAGCCGTTACAGCCTCTTAGCCCCAGAAAACCTTCCGTTGACATAACATTCTGGTTTTGCTGAATGTTGATGTTTGTTGAATTGTCAATATTTATATTTCCGTCGCCGTGACCGCCAATCTGACCTGCGCCGCCTTGACCCATGTCACCGCCTACTTTTCCTGCGGCACCTATGCCGCCTGCGCCTCCAACCGATGGCGCTCCACCGGCTGCGCCGACACCTCCATATCCGCCGCCCGCGCCTCCCGCGCCGCCGACCGCTCCTACTCCGCTCATTTCATGTCCTCCTATGACTTAACCTAACTAAAAAAAGAATGTGGTATAGTATATAGGGTTCAACAATAAAAAAGGGCAGGGTGCAAAGCACCCTGCCCCGGCTCTACAGTGAGTATTTCCTATTAGCCGATATCAACGCTAATAGGCTTAACCTCGGCGCGTTGGGGCACCGTGACCGTAAGCAGACCATTTTCAAAAACTGCGGTCGCTTGATCAAGGCTAAGGTTGTCGTCGTAGTTCACAAAGGTTTTCTCAAAACTACGACGGGCGATGCGGCGGCTTGTCTCGGTGCCATCGCCCTCACTGGTGCCTGAAGAGGCTCGAACGGTAATAGTCCGCTTGTCTGGCTGGATGTCAATAGAAAGTTCTTCTTTCTTGAATCCTGCCAAGGCAAACTCCATTACAGTATCTCCATCGTCATTACGATAGATATCGGCTACAGGGTAGCCGGAAGTTGTCTTCTTCAGAAGAGTCGGGAATGCCGAATCATTAAAGAAGTTATCAAAAACATCATCAAACACTGTGCGACCAAGAAGTCCCGGTCGGAAAGTATTGATGGTTTGGGGTCGATAAGTTGTAATAGCTTTTGTCATTTTAGTTTCTCCTTTTTAAGCAAGTTAACAACACAAGAATTAGACCTATTATTGAGCGCCTTTCATCTTGTTATATATAATATACTCACATTTTACGCTTTTGTCAAGTCTTTTTTAATGGTCCTCAAAAGAAATATATCTTAGCGCCTCTTTATATGCGCTTACTCCTATTCTAGATGCATCCGTAATGCTCAAAAATTGATCTGGTGGAACCTTCACGATGCCCTCCTCAATGGCGCAAGTTTTCAGAATGTTTTCACATAGCTCGCCCAGCGCCTGAAGGGAGACACTCATTAACATTAACTCTTGACTCAGCGCCGATAGGATTGGAATTTCATCCACATCATCAAGAAGCAACCCGGCTTTAGTTGACAAAACTTCTGCCTCGCCTCCAATTTTTTTTAAAAAATCCACGCCCAAGAGTGCATGTTGTGGTGTTTCATTACCCATTCAATAAATTCTTCCCTTTTAGAGACTGCTCTTTCATGAAATACTGGACTAGATCGCTATAGCCGCCGATAAACTTCTTTTTGCCTATTTCTGTAATCTCCCAAATCATTGGGACAGTTTTATGGTTTATTTGGTTCTTCAACTCCGTTAAGAGTTCGGGCATTTCGCTCATGTCGTCAACATAAAAATCAGCACCTCGTGTTTCAAGAAGCTCCTTTGCTCTATCGCACCATGGACACTCATTGGTGATCACAATGTGATATCTTCTTTTTGTCATTTTTCGCATTTGCATCAACCCTTTAAAATATCCTGCTTTGGTCCAGCCGAAGAGAGACAGTTAATTTTTTCCTGCAAAGACATTGGACTGTCTATTACGACAATCCCCTTCTTCGGTCCTGAAAAACTTATATAAGTAAATTGTTGCTCATCGAGCAAGCCTTCGGGCAATTTGCTTTTTTCGTAGCGCCCTCTGTCGATTTCACGAAAAGACACAATCTTTGAGACATTAAGAAAATTTTCAACTAAACAGTAGCGCTTTTGTTTTTTAACAATCTCGCCGCCGTCGTATTCGGTATATTGGTCATTCTCCAATAATTCAACTACTTTGATAATCATTTTAAAGTGTCTCCTAGTGTGTCTTCTGACTCTACAACATACGTGTCCATCTTCGAGGTCCACCAACTAGCCCCATTGTAATGAATCTTTACTTCATCTGCCGCAGTCTCAATAATTGGAGCTACAATTGGCTCAGTCAATGTCGTGTGCTTTTTCACATATTGTTTACTGAAGGTTGTTTGGTTTTCCACTATTTCTTGCTTGTCACCATACTGGACAAGCCTAACTTGGCTTGGTATATATACAAGTATTCCGGCGATAGTCGCCTTGTCTCTAAGTTTTTTATTGCTCATCTTTAGATATTACTTCTCAGTCTCCTTTTCAGGTTGCTGCCCTTCGGTTGACTCTTCAGGGACAATATGTGGATCCATGAAGGACCTGAGCGTATCAAGAGAAGATGAGATCTGCTCTATCTGCTGTGATTGCTCGTTAGTGAGTGCCGGTTGCGGCACCTCTGCTGCGGGTGCCTGCTGTGCTTGAAGATATTGTTTTCGACCCTTTAGGATCTCTGCGGCATCTCCCAAGATTAAGTCTACTGTAAACAGCGACTTCCGAACATCGTCGATAACCAAAAGCAGGTAATCGCTGTCTTTCCGATCAACGGAAATATGTCTTTCAAGCAAATCAAGCGCACTCTGAAGCGCAGTGGAGGCTTCGAGACTTACAATAGAATATGCCTCACTCTCCAGAGAGTCAAACTCTACGGTGCGCTGAATTTTTGTTGGTTTGTCCATGATATTACATCTCCTTTTGTTTTTTGGGCATTCGATGCTTTTTGAGCCATCGCTCTTCGACTTCCCACTGATTCATAGGGTCATCAAGGAAGCAGCAAGTCCAAACCTTGTCAGTGCTAAGGCGCTCAGATTGCTTAAGCACCAGAACAGTGCGACCCTTGCGGTCGCGAAGGTCGCGAGGCATGACGGTTGCCAAAGCAGCCGAGGACCAGACGCCGGGACCATTCCGCGTGAACGTATCGCGCAAAAGAGCGAAGCCACCGGCTTCAAACTTTGACTCGCGAGACTTAGCGGCAAGGACCTTCTGTGCATATTTGTTTTCAACAAACTTCTTCCAAGTTGTCTCACAAGGAACGAAGCTGGGATCGGATTCGATCTTGGCTACCAAGCCCTTAAAGTATCCGTTGCCCTTATAGTATTGGGTAATCAAGTTAAGGACTTTTCGCTTTTCATCATCAAAACTATCAGCCCAAGCAGACTTAGAAGCGAGAGTCTCGGGATCATATTTCTTTTCAATCTTCTCAAAAGTGCGGTGCTGACCCACGGTCAAGCCGCTCCACTTTTTGTAAGCCTCGGTGATTGATTCCATGAAGCCCTGCTCCCAATCAGTCAAGTGGGACTTAAGCTCCACCGCAACTCGCTCAAGGCGAGCAGTAAGTTCCTCTGAGACGGGAATAGTCTCAGGCTTGGGACGACGATAGTTGCGGTAGTAACCCATAAAAAACTCCTTTTCAAAACCACCTTACATATACATACTCTCATATATAAGGAGACTTGTCAAGTCTTTTTTATAAAAAATTTAATCTTTTTTATGTAAAACAGCGTTATTTGTGGTAAGTAGTGTGGAGGCAACAGAGGCAGCGTTAATCAGTGCCGCCGCAGTTACCTTGACCGGATCAATGACTCCAGCCTCTCTGAGATTCTGTAACTCACCTGTAGAAAAGTTCCATCCTACATCCGGGTTGTCAGATTCCAAGATACGACTCAAAATAATATCCGCTGAGTCTTCAGCATTTTCTGCCATTTGTCGAATGGGAGCCTCTGCACAAGACTTAATGATACTCACTCCGTATTCTTGTTCGGGTCTATCAACCTGCACATCAATATTTTGAACAGCACGCAAAAGTGAGACGCCGCCGCCGGGGACAATCCCTGCCTGTTGAGCAGCCTTAGCTGCTTCGAGAGCGTCTTCAATCCTGTCTCTCTTCTCAATCATTTCAGGCTCCGTGTTCCCACCAACTTTAATTATGGCGATACCGCTGGATAGTCTAGTGATTCTTCCTTGGTAGCTCTCTGCTTGTGAGAGGGAATCAGTCGTTTGAATCATTGCTTTGAGGCTGTCAATTTTAACTTCAATGTCCTCTTGGTCTCCAGCGCCGCCAACAAAACAAGTCTCCTTTTTAGAGACCTCCACATTCTTGGCGCGACCAAAATCAGTGAGCTTGACCTGATTAAACTTCATTCCAGACTGTTTGCTGACAAAGGTGGCACCAGTTGCTACAGCCAAGTCAGAAAGAAGATTTCTCCTCTCCTCTCCGTAGTAAGGAGCTTTAATGGCAACTACCTTCAGAGTTCCGCGCATAGCGTTCATGATGAGAGCAGCCAAAAGCTGACCCTCAATGTCGTCTGCCACAACGACCAGCGGCTTTCCCTCTCTGGCTACCAATTCAAGAATTGGCATGAAGCCATCAATAGTGGACAGTTTGTGGTCTGTGACCAAAACTAAAGGATCTTCATACCTCGCGGTGCCTCGGCGCTCGTCCGTTACAAACGCAGTTGCAGCCCAGCCCGAAGCAAACCTAAACCCTTCAACAACGTCTAGCGACGTCTCAACTGCTCGTGCCTCTTCAACAGTAATAGCTCCGTCTTTACCAGCCAAGTCAACTGCTCGGGCAATAAGTTTTCCAATACTTTCATCTCCATTCGCTGAGATGGTTGCAATGTGGGCGATGTCCTCCTCGGAACGTATCGGGATCGCTGCGGCTTCCAAATTGCGAACAACTTCTGTGACCGCCCGATCAATGCCCCTCTTTAGTTCCACTGGCGCGATACCAGCAGCCAAGTATTCTTGTGCCTTCGCAAAAATAGCCCTAGACAAAATTGTCGAGGTAGTTGTGCCGTCACCTGCATCCTCACACGTCTGAATAGCCGCCTGACGAATAATCTCAATGGCTGCTTTTTCGGCAGGATCATCTGACTCGACATGCCTTGCGACAGTTACTCCATCCTTTGTAATCAAAGGGATGGGATTTTCTTCAGTCATGATGATTACATTTCTACCTCTAGGTCCCAACGTGGAACCTACGTTATCAGCGAGAATATTAATTCCCGATAAAAATTTATCATGTAAAGAACGTCCGGACTCATATAGCTTACTCACATTTACCTCTTTTAGTTGATTTCAGTTTTTTTATTTCCAAAGGAAAAGAAATTACCCGTTATGGATTTGGTTGCAAAATCATATTCAGATCCCGCGCCATACAAACTAACACTCAATTTATGATAAGGATCTGCTTCTATGTATCTCAACACCTCTGTAGCGACCTCTGCGAAAGTCGCCACGCCATAGGCGCTAGCTATCATCCTTCTCAAATTTTGCAATAACTCTTCTGTTTCAAGGATATCCTTCTCTAGTAGAGAAATTTCCCGCTCAGTCAGGGGAAGCGAAGAAGAAGACTTCATCGTAGTTCTTTTGCTTTCGGATATCATAAGAACATTATAATACGTCTTCATTAAATCTTTAATACTAAATTTAATTGTCATACATCACTTTTATATCTCAAGTTTGCTCACACTAACCTCTGGGATAAGACCAGTGACATCTGTTAGTCCGCCGATAGGATCTTTGCTTAAAATGCCCTTGATCCCCGAGGATAATTTTGAAATAAGTTGTGCAAACAGTTTTTTCATCTGTGCATAAAACTGCTTCGCTGCTGCGATTGCTCTCTGTAGTGCCTCTTTGGCACCAGCGATAATTTCGCGACCGAAGTCCTTGACCTTGCCAAGCAATTCCTGACCCTTTTCTGCGCCCTTGCTAATTTTATCTTTTGTCCATTTTGTGACATCTGACCAAGACAAGGCTTCCATAAGCATTTCCTCTGTGATCAGATCGGAGTCAAGAAGGTTTAAATTTTCTTCTAGGAAGAGCAAATCACCTGCCCCCATCATTCGCATGAAGTCCTCAAGCAAAATGCTGTCGTCAATAGCCTTCCACCCTTCTTGCATTTCACGCGGTCGCAAAGATTGCTGTTGGTGCTTTTCTGCACGCCCTGCGAATCCGCGTCCTGTGCCGCGATCTCTAAGTTCGATCCTGACATTATCTACATTCTCTCTAAACCAAGCAAGGGGGTCTTCTTGAGTTCCCTCTAGGGATACAAACTTTGCATACCCATCCCTGTTCCAAGTAACAATAGCATTTGGAACGGCTGGGGACTTCGCGCCGTCCTTAAACTTGCCGACTCCTGTGACCGCCTCACGCAACATTTCAATGCGTAACTGTTGGTTCTGAAAGATCTTTCTCATGCCTTCCGAGCTAACATTTTGAAAATCTTCTAATCCCTGTCTTATGGACTCTGCCATTTTGACTTGAGCAACTATAATAAGTTTCTCTTTTGCAGATTTCAGAAGAGCTTTCTTTTCTGGTGCCTTTAGGTTTTCCCAAGACTGACCTGATTGTGCCGCATCAAACCTCGCTTGACCCTCTATCATGTCTTGTGGGACCGGCAGTGGAGTTCCGAAAATCTCTTTTAGAACATCATCTTTTAATTTTTTAGTCTCGCCACTGGATTCTAGCAGACCGCCGAAAGCATCCTTGGTTTCTTGCACTAGCGGCTGCATGTCTGCATCGCTCAGTCTGATAGCATCGTCAAAACCAAGAGAGTAGCTCATCGCCTTGCCTAGAACAGATTTTTGAGCAGCACTGAAGTCTGACTCGAATGAGCGCTCCTCGCTGCCGGATTTCCAAGATGGACTTTTTAATTTTCCAGTCTTTTCTGCGTCGTCAATCTCGCTTCTGTATTGTTCCACATCGGTGCCAGAAGTGTAGTCTTTTGGCTCCTCCTGCATTAGCGAAGCTCTGCTCGCAGTAGGATATGGCAGAGCATCCTCTTCCAATTCCACTTGTGAGTATTGCTCGCCTTTGCCAGCGACACCGGCTTTACCAGCCGCAGCGACGCCTGCGCCCCCTGTCTGCAAAAGATTCTTTCTTGCCTTGTATACTGTAGTTCGCGCCATGACCGCTTGAAGCATGTTGCCTACCTGATCGGGGGTCATCTTAGCCTCCGTCATCGCACTCTTTAGAACTGAGTCGTCTACCCTGCCGAGGGCAGTCTTGACGATTGCGGCTAGCTCGTTTCCTTGAGCAGAGGCAAACTGCCCTCCGGAATCATAATTGCCGCCCTTGGACTTAACTGCCTCCTTCACGCTACAATTCCAAACCTTCTTCACTCCGTCTTTCTCTGTGGTGATAGAGATATCAGTTTTTGGCTCTCCAGATGTCACGCCTGAATCGGCATACCCCTTCGCAAGTTCAAAGGTTTGACCACTGACTTCCCCGGCATCAACCAAGGAGCCAACCTCCTCGACTGAAGCTCTGAGTGTTTCAGCGACAGTCTTGCCAGCCTCAATGTCGCCTTTTACAATATAGTTACCGGCACACCCTTTCTTGCTCGGATCAAATTTGCCATTAGCGTCTACACAGTCGCCGAAGATCGTGCCTGTGTCCTTGCTTGGATCAAAAAACTCTAGAGCTTTTGCTGGGTCTACAAAATATTTAACACCCCAAATAATATTATTTTCAAAACAAGTTGCAGCATTGCCGCACATGGGATCCTTAGCGTCACCCTTTCCGCCAGCGCCTTGGATCCACTCAAATCGCTGGCTTCCTATCTTTACGTTCTTGCGATCAAGGACCTCAACACCTGCGAAGCCTGCGCTAGCCAAGAGTTGAGCAATATTTTTACGAGCGGCATCACCGCCGAGGTTGGTGATCTGAACTCTAGGGTTATCACCTCCTACAATCTTTTTAAGTTCTGCGTTTTTATAATCCGGCTGTTTTTTCAAGAATGCGAGCACCTTATCAATGAGTTTTTTATCTGCTTCGGATTCTGTGATAGCCTCTTCAACCATCTCTTTCAAAAGTCTGGAAAAATTGGCGGCGTCTGTTTTTGTCGGATCTTCATTTTCGACTTTTTCTACCAACCTGACTATCTGTTCATCGCTCGAAAATCTCATCTAAGTTGTCTCCTCAGTGCGTCGCTTTACGTCTTCTAAAACCTCATCTAGAGGCAGTCCAGCCGTGTCCCACTTGTTTCTTGAGACGTTGTAGTGGTTAACAACCCCCTTGAACTTCCTCCTCTTGACAGAGGAGACAACACGGGTATCCATTTTTCCGTCCTCGGTCATCGGACACTCCAGCGGAATTCCATAGTGATGATGGAGCGCTTCGAGAAGCGCCTTGTATGCCTCGATCTGTTCAGGATACAGACCCAGAAATGAGGTCCTAATTTTTCGTCCATGGACTTCAAAAGAATCAATAACTGGTCGTGGTTTCCCGCAGGTTCTACGATACCACGGCTGATACTTTAAATACACAGCATTACTAAAGTCAATTCCAATAGCAACCTTGTTGACTGGCGGAGCGTGCCAGCATATGTTGTTACAGTCTGCCATTTGAACGATGGTGCCGTCATTGTCAATTACAAAATGCGAAGAAATACCTCGCTTTTCCAGCACCCTTCGGCACGACTTCGCGCTCAAGCATGCGTCCCAATGGGTTACAATCATGGTGGGTGTGCGGACTTTCTTCCAAAAGGGTGGCTTTTTATAGCAGCTTTCTGGTAGGAAGTCATATTTTATTTTATTCCATGCGATAGGCACGGACTCACCGTTACAAATTATACCGCTGCTCACAAAGGTGGTTTCAACCTCAGATTCGTGTTTGGTATTTAATCTACGGAAAGTCATTGGTCCAACAAGTCCATCATCCTTTAATTCGCACTCTCTCTGGAAGTCTTTAATCCTCTCGATAAGCTCGGCGTCATATTTCGAGCAACCCAACCAAGAAGGATCCCAGCCATATTTTTTGGCTGACCTCTTATTATAAGCAATTTTATATATATTCGCCATACGTCTCTTATCTAATTAGATTTCTTTTTCCTTCCTCGACCATCTTTTTCCACTTCAAGTTTAAATGGAAAATCCCGCTGCCACTTCTTAAAGGAGTAATAGTCGGGAAAAGATTTCTCAAACAATAAAATTTCTGTCTTGCTGGATGGATTCCATCCGGAGCCAGCTTCACGCCAACCCGCTGTTGCCGCTGCGATTTTCTTTTTATGAGAGTTTTTTATTCCATTTACCTGAAGACGGTATGTGATGTTCTTCTTATCCTTGCCCGGTGAAATCCAAGCATTCGCAGTAGGTTCCATAATGAGTGCCTCCTAATATGAAAAAGTTTGTATTACCACTTTAACAATATCTAGTTCGGCTGTCAAGCATTTTTATCTACTTTGAAAAAATTTCTTTAAACAATATCTCAGCTAGCGTGTCAAGTTCCTGTTCACTAAGGACTTCTTCGTTTCTGACATCTTTGAAATTTTCAACAAACTTATGACGATATTCCTCTTCCATTCTTGACTCGCGGATGAGTCGCTTCAATCCCTGAATATCAATTTTTGCTTTCATGTTAGTTTTCTCCTTCAAGCCGAAATGCCACATAGTAAATAGTACCAGATATTCGCCAAATAAAAAAACACCCTCGACTTTTTACAGAAAAGGGTGCTCTTTTAACCAAACATCATTTAAACAACTCTATCAACAAAAGATTTTCTTTTATTGTTCTATCGGCGTCGGCGACGGCGTGGTCTTTGCGAATTAGATCGTGCTTGAGCGCGGGCACGCTTCATGACTCTCTCAACAAGACGCTTGGCAGTCTTCCGATTAGAAAGAGCCTCCATCATCTTGTCCATCGCAGCAGCTTCTTCGTCTTCGGGAGCCTCTTCGGCAGCACCATTACCATTCTCTGGAGCAGGTTCTGCTTGAACTTCCATATCCGTAGAAGCCTCAATCGCATCTACGATTGCGTCCACAACTGCTTCAACCTCGGGGGCGTCGCCTCCGTTGCCATTAGCAGCAACTTCTTCCTCTTCGGAAAGCTGATCTTGGGCACCGGGTCCGATAGCTTTGTCGGGATCTTGAGAGACATTACCCTCCATCTCCTCGCGCATACGGAATGCCTCGCGGATTGCCTTCCGGATAGTCTCTTGAAGAGCTTCCTCTTCTGGAGCAGGCTCCTCAGCGGGTGCTGCATCAACGGGAGCAGCAGGCTCTTCGGCTGCGGGTGCGGGGGCAGCGTCTGCGCCTCCCTCAACATCAACCGAAACCTCCGGCACTGCCTGCTCGATGGCGTCAGCGATTGCCGTAACAATGTCTTCGACCTTGGCTTCCACGTCACCAGCAGGCTCCGCAGCAGGCGCAGGCTCCTCGGCAGGCGCTTCTTCTGCGCCCATCACCTCGGCACCGCCCAACTCCATCTCTTCCTCTTCGGAAAGCTGGTCTTGAGCGCCGGGTCCGATAGCCTTGTCGGGATCTTGAGAGACATTGCCTTCCATCTCCTCATGGAGTCGGCTTCTGTATTGCGAAAGACCGGGCTGCTCCCAGTATCGCTCTCTCTCGTTAGTGTTGTAGCCCATTTCCTTTCGGAAATTGTTGGAATGGTTCTCCAGCCCGGAGAGCTTCATGAACTTTTTGACCGTCGCCTCGGCTAAGAGGTGCGGCTTCTTTGTATCTTTTCTTCGTCTTGCCATCTTGATGTATCTCCTTGTTTTGTTGATCAAGTAAATAATGTTCTAGCTTTTTACAGCGTGTGTCCGGAGGTATCCAGTCAATAATAAATAGTTACTTCCTTCCAAAAAAGCAGTTTCTTGTTGTTATTTCAATGTTCAGTAAAAATGTTTTCAAAACTGCTCTTAGTAAGTTTAGATAACTTGCGTAAAGCCTTATCTTGATTCTGCTTTACACGCACAAAACTAATGCCAAGCCTCTTGGCTGTTTCGTGCAAAGTCAGTGGTCCCCTCGTGTTTGCACATATTATAGAACAGTTAAGATCGTCTGGGTGGTCCATCCAATGACGGCAGTCAGCCACATCGCATTCTACTCCATTCTCCTCATGCACCTCAAAGCACGTTCGTCTGGGTTCTTTATCGCTCATAGTTCTGGATACTCCTTTTCTACTAAGTCATATAAATCACTTAACTCCTCCTTGTCCAGAGAAAAAGATCTGTTTGTCGAGGACCTGTTGTCGATATTTTGTTGTATTGTCTTTTTTCTGTGACGGCTGTGTTTGCCGTTTTGTTTTTTATACTTCTCTATATATCCTACAATCAGTTCATCCTGAGAAACATAACCCTCCATCATCGCCCTAAAAAAAGCGGTCTGGGTTAAGCTATCATAATTTAATTGAATTTTAAACTCGGCATGGTTTTTTCCGGGCATTTTTATGATGACCCTTTTTTCTTTTTCTATGTCCATACAGTAGTTTATCCTCTCGTCAAAATGTGTGTGTGGCTCTCTCGACTTCCTGCTGTCGTTTGTCTAACGAAACGAGATCTTGCGCGGAAGTCATCAAGGTGTCGAGCCCCTGTATAAGATAAACCACTACAAATGCCACCGCGAATATCTTTAAGCACCGCACCAAGAGAACCCTTGTATGGTATAGTAGTAGAGACTCCTTCAGGTGTTGAAGACTTCCCCCGCCAGTCCGTCTGGGCATTTCGCGATGCCATTCCGCGATATACCTTGTATTTCTTTTTGTCTTTTCCAATGAATGTGTCCCCCGGCGAGGCATCTGTCCCCGCTAGCATTGACCCAACCATTACAAAATCTGCTCCTGCGGCTAAGGCTTTGACCATGTCTCCTGTGGTCTTAATCCCGCCATCGGCAATAATCGAAACATCCGAGTGTTCAGTCTGTGAACAATCCAAGACGCTTTGTAAGGTTGGAATCCCATGACCACTAACTAGTCGGGTGGAACAAATTGACCCTCCACCAATTCCAACTCTTACAGAATTTGCACCCCAAGAGGCTAAAGCATCAAAACCTTCAAGGGTTGCGACGTTGCCTGCCATGATATGAACATCATCTCCGAACTTGTCTTTGAGAGATTTTAATGTCTTCTCCATCATCGAGTGGTGCCCATGAGCTACATCGATACAAATAACATTAGCACCAGATTTTACTACTGCCTCAGAGCGCTCTAGACAGTCACTGCCCATGCCAACAGCAGCACCAACATTATGCACCCCGGCGTAATAAGCTCTATTGATAATATTACATTGACCCTCTATGGTATTATATCTATGAATAATACCGACACCGCCGTGTTCAGATATTTCAATAGACATTCTATCTTCAGTTACCGTATCCATCGGGCTTGAAATGACTGGTAGAGATAGAGCAATGTTCCCTAGTTTGCAATCTAAGCTAACTTGCGAGCGACTTTCAATGTCGCTGTATTGAGGGACTAACAATACATCATCAAAGGAGACAGTTTCTTTAAATTTATCAACAACGTCTCCAAACTTGTCGATGATCATGCGCCGCCCCCTAGCTTGAGGACCACCTGTTGAAGATGGTAGAGGGCACGATTCAACTCTTCCAACACATCAGGCGTAATCATCATGCCGCCTGAGTTTCCTTTTGGTGCCTGATACTCCGGGGGTGGAGAATCTCTGTCCTCTCGGTGTGGATCTGTATTTGCCTGTGCGTCTTTATATACTTGGCTAACCTTCTTCATTCTTGCATCGCGCACCTGCTTTGGTAAGCCTTGTCTTGTTAAATCATTGTAATCATACGATGACATTGTTTACTCCTTTGTAATTATAAATTAAAATCCCGATGGCATGCCGTTTAGTGGATGCTCAAGGGGCTCGCTTTCGTCTTTCTCGCTCTGCTTGTTCTGAAACATGTCCAGTGACTGCTGGGGCGAGGGATAAAGTCCGGCTGATGATCCGGTAGAACCCAGCGCACCGTCGTCGCGAGCAGAAATACAAATCGCATCTTCATAAAGCTCGTCTTCATCTGCCTCGAAAGCCCTGAAGTGGACCACGGGGACCATCACGACCTGAGCGATTTTGTCACCGGCTTCAACAGTCTGTGGTATGTTGCTAATGTTGTGAAGGTCTATAAAAACCTCACCATTATACCCAGAATCAACGCAGTGTGCGCCCACTACTAGACCTTTTTTCGCCGCCATGGATGACCTGTTCATTACCTGAAGCATGTAACCATGGGGAATTCCGAACTTCAATCCGGTGCCGAGCATTGCATTTTCGCCCGGTGCGATCTCAACGTAATCGCGAATATTATCTGACGGACTAAAAAAAACATCTAACCCAGCATCACTAGGGTTGGCTCGGTCTGGGTCGTGTGCGCTGTCGTGAATTTTGCTATACTCTATAATCATTAGAACCTCCGATTACGTTAAAGATTATAGATACTATAATAACACTTATCTTTAGGTATTGTCAAGAAAAATCTCCGAAAGATTCATAAAATTTTTGTCGCCTCGTAACAGACTCTTTTAAAGTCTCCGCCTTTTTCAAGAGAGATTTCTCTATTTTGGCAGATGCCATATTTAGCGAATCCTCTATTTCAGATATAGCACCACTTAGTAGCTCTACCCACTTGGCTGATTGTTTTCCGACTCCGAAGGCGTCAGCTTTCATTAAGGTTGCCACATTGCCCCCGCTCTTTTTAAGAAACGTCGTAGCCTGAAACATCTTCTTTAGAGCGTTTTTAGAAATCTCTTGCACTTTTTTAATTTTTTCTTCCTCGGGAGTGAGATTGGTCTTTTGGGCTTCTTTTTCTTTATTTTGTTCATCCGCGTTTCCTTCTGCTTCTGGAAGTGTCGCGACCATGGTCGGATCAGTGTCTATTGTTCGACTGCCTGCTCCAAGAAATTCAGCACCAAACGGACCTTCTTCATTGATTTTTTTATCCCCTTTGTCGTCCTTTTTTTGTTTGGTCAATTCTGCGTCCATTTTTTTCATTAATTCTTCAACCGTCTGAAGACCGGGCTCAATAGAACTCTGCATTAAATTTTTAATTTGTTCAGCGCCTTTCGGATTAATGCCCGCATCTGCCATAGCGGGACCAACACTTTCCAGTGTCTTGACAAATGCTCGTTTCGTAGCAACATAGTCTTCTTTGAGTTCACCCCACGCAAACATCGCCTTCTTTTGTTGTGCTGCCTTCATCTTATTTTCTAAGCCGGGTGGCAGATTAGACAATGCCTGAGAAAGTGCTTTCTGCGACTCCGGAGAAAGTTTCTCTAATTGTTCTGGAGTCATTTTGTTGCCCTTTCCATCCTTTATGCGTTGCTTGAGTTCTGCTGCTGCGTTCGGAAGCTCGTCTTGTGTTTCGAGCCACTCTTGAAATTCCGGATCGTCTCCGACCTCGGGATTGCTGAACATTTGCTGAAGGAAGTTTGCTCCCAGCATAAAGGAAAAGGGGTTTTGGATAAAAGCATCCACAAATTCATTGATTTGTTTTTTTTCTGTTGTCTGTTTCTCTTTCATAAAAATATTTTAACTCCATTTATCGCGCATTGGTGGCACAATAAATAGTTTTGTTTATCCCAATAATCTCCATGTATGCTTAATTGATCTGGTAGAAAAGCCCCACTGCTCATCATAATTCAACTTTGCCATGTAGGGGTGGTTCAAATGGATGATGTCTTTCTTCGGATTCACACCCCAACACTTGATAGATGTAATTTTGTTTGTGTCGTCAAGGACGTGAACAATCCAATAGTCTTTGCCGTTCTTAGTTTTCTTCGGCACAACCTGACGCGGGATAAACCATGCGACCCCGAGGTCATTGTCCCAGTTGCCCACTGGTGGGATCTTGTGGAAGTCTAGCTGCTTCTTCACGTCGTTGTCAATAACAAGATGCATCGGGAACCCACCCGTCAGAGAAGTGATGTTATCAATTGTCTCCTCTTTCGTAAACTCTCCCTCTGGCTCATAGAGTTCAATGTTCTCGTGAAACTTCTTCTTGGTCTTTGGTCTATCACATGCAACAGCCGACCAGAAGTGCTTCATGCCTGAGAACCTATCATCCATCAGGGAGTTGAGCGCACCGCTCCTGCATAAAACATCTAGAGCTTTCTTGTTTAGCTTTGCATACACAACATCTTCATTGAACAAGAAGTGTTCGATGTCCTTAAACGGTCTGTTATTTAGAATCTGCTCGATAGCCTTGTCGCCTAGTCCTTTGAC
>CETC01070382.1_pt1 | contig 16392 bp, 7 predicted proteins | sample 326911 | NCBI WGS metagenome assembly CETC01 (sample SAMEA2622694, study PRJEB7988) | marine metagenome | isolation source: saline water (ENVO:00002010), including | reverse complement strand
ACTTCTATATACTAAGCATGCCAGGTGTGTGTAGATCAGGGGTCATTAGCACGGAAACTTTTAACATATCTAATAATTTCATACCGTTTAGAACCCTTGCGCTATCAAGCGATAATGTCTCAGATATAATAAGTGTATTTGACTCAGAAGGTAACAGGTACTATGAAGTACAATCACTTTCTCAGGATGTCGTATACAAAAGAGTTCTTAACGCTTCTAGCGATCAAGCACAGGTTCCAGAAAACCTAGAGCTTATCCCAGCCCCCTTTAGATTTACAACTGTTACAAGTAGGCAGACTGGTTTGACAACCCTCAGATTTGGATCTGGAAGAGCTGAGACACTTGATGATGATATCATACCTGATCCTAGTGAGCTAGCACTGCCACTTTATGAGAAAAAGACATTCTCGTCATTCTCTATAGATCCTAATAACCTTCTTAGAACATCTACACTTGGAATATCTCCTGTTAATACAGCTATAACTGTTAGATATCGTCATGGCGGCGGTCTTTCTCACAATGTTGCTGCTGGTTCAATTAGATCTGTAAACATCCTGGATATGAATTTTCCAAAAGAAGGTGCGAGTATGGCAGATATTCACACTGTTAAGTCTTCTATAGATGTCAATAATCCAAAGGCTGCTGAAGGCGGAGAGAACCAGCCCACTATAGACGAGCTAAGAGGCATAGCCCTCGCCTCTAGATTCTCTCAGTCTAGAATAGTTACAAAACAAGATCTTATTGCAAGAGTATACACAATGCCATCTCAATTTGGTCGTGTCTTTAGGGTGGGAATAAGAGCAAATCCAGCAAACCCGCTTTCAACAAATATGTACATAATTAGCAGAAATGCTCAGGGTCAGCTAATTGAGTCCGCTGATTCTTTAAAAGACAACCTTAGAGAATTCCTTAGTCAGCAGAGACTCATAGCCGATGCAATTGATATATTGTCTGTTTCAGTTGTAAATATAGGAATAAAGTACAATGTGGTAATTGATGCTATTTCTAACAAACAGCTAGTATTGCAAAATATAAATGCTAAGCTAAAGCAATACATGGAGATTAAAAACTTTCAGGTCGATCAACCTCTAATTACTACTGACTTGCAAAATATAATTATGAATACTGCTGGTGTTGTCTCGCTTGCAGATTTTGATTTATTTCAAAGATTTGGAGATATAGGCGGTAGAGCATATAGCACCCTTCTATTTGATCCCTCGCTTTCGGGCCCTAACGTAGATCGAGGAATACTTTACGGTCCTGATGGATCAATATTTGAGCTTAAGTTTCCTGAAAACGATATCATCGGAAGCGCACTTTAAGAGAATATAAAATGTATAGAATTTTATCTGCTAGCAAAGATACATACATCACAAACAAGGTGATTAATAATAGCTTTAGAGCAACAGACGCAAATGTTGGCCAGGCCGGCACACTTGATCTCTTTAAGCTTTTTAACGAATCTACTTTTACATCTGCTTCAGTCTCTGTAACTAGCTCAGTAAATGAGCTTTCAAGAATACTTGTTAAATTTGACCTAGACCCAATTAGAAAGCTTACCGGAAGCTCTCTTGATATTTCAAATAGTTCATTTAAATGTTTTCTCAGGTTACACGATGTTTACGGTGGTCAAACCACACCTTCCAATTTTAAGACAATAGTCTTTCCTCTTTCAAAATCTTTTGATGAAGGTATAGGCAGGGACGTTATTAGCTTTGATGATCTAGATGCAGCAAACTGGGTCACATCTTCGGTATCGGGAGATAGCGTCACAGAGTGGTTTGTTACTGGTGCAACAAGGCAAGGGCTGCTCGGAAGCGATGACATAGACGTAATATCATCAGGAACGCTGAGCGGAGAAACCGGCGTCCAGCTTTTATGGTCAGAGCAGCTGTTTAGTAAAGGTACAGAAGATTTAAATATTGATATTACAACTATTGTCTCTGCTACTCTCAAAGGATTAATACCTGATTTCGGATTTAGAATTTCATTTTCAGGAAGCCAAGAGACAGATAGAAAATCTAGATTTGTGAAAAGATTCGCCTCTAGGCATGTCAAAGATGTTCACAAAAGACCAAAGCTAATAGTTCAGTATAATGACACCATTCAAGATCACACAAATGTTTTCCAGTTTAATGTTTCCGGATCTTTGTTTTTAAATAACTTTGAAAGAGGAAAACACGCAAACATAGTATCTGGAACTTTTCCCACAAGGGTTTCCGGTAGCAACTCTTTGTTATTGCTGCTCACATCAGGCTCCGTTGCAAGCGGTACATATTTTTCAAAAGAAATAACAGGATCACAACATAAGATAGGAAATAATTTTATTACGGGCGTATATTCAGCATCGTTTGCAATTTCTCAATGGGCAACCGGAGCACTGACTAATCAAATAGCATTAGCACACTCAGCTACATTTACTCAGATATGGAGCTCTCTTGATAAGACTGTTGGATTTTTAACATCTACACTTGTTGTGAACTCAGAGGAGAGGACTAGTTTTAATAATACGCCTAGCAGGTTATTTGCAAATATTACTAATATGAGGGATACATACAGGCCTATAGAGAAAGTAAGATTTAGAGTTTTTGTCGAAGATTTTGGAACAGAGATCAAAGCACAAAAACTTCCTTTAGAAAATAAGAGCTCTATATTTACGCAAATGTACTATAGAATAAGGGATTACGATTCTAACCATATAGTTGTCCCATTTGAAAGAAAAAATTCAGCAACTCTTCTGTCATGCGACTCAGAGGGTATGTACTTTGATTTCTTCATGGATTCCCTTCCTGTTGGAAGGACTTATGTCATAGACTTTCTTATAAAAGATAAAGGGATAGATCAGATTTTCTCAGATGTTCCCGCTAAATTTAGGGTGGATCCATAATGGCTGATGATGTAGTATTAGATTTAGCAAAGCCTAGGCTTTTTGCTCCCTCTATTGTCCGAACTGTAATATCCAAACCTGGCGGTGTCAAAGGCACATCTTTAAAGTCTGTAGCAGCCAGAAATATTGGTCACACAGCTTCCTTTAGATATGATGGCCCGCAAGACGGAATAAAGTCGACCCAGCAACTCGGTCTTGATTTTTCTAAGTTTGAAAATCATACTTTTTTTAACTCTGCTCAATCCAAGGTAAATGTTGCTTTTGACAGAGTTATAAATCACTTCCCTTTTGACGGAACAAGAAAAGAAATCGAATCATTTATGGATACACTCACGGGCTTTGAAAACTATGTTTTTCAGAAAATTCCAAAGTATAAGGGTTATCTAAACTTCGTAGGAACAGATGCCGCCAGTGGTGGAAATTATATCATAATTAAAGATGCCGCCGGCAGTAGATTTCCAGATTTTTCAAAAAATGATACCGGAGATAAAAAGCTTGACCCGGGTGTATCATCATTTACAATCGATATGCATGTATTCATACCGATGCAACAAACTACTGCTTCTGTAATTTGTCAGATGCTAGGTAAATCAAATGGATCTGCTGGCTCTCCGGTAAACGATAGGGGTTTTACACTTGGTTTTAAGAACGACTCATTTGCTGAAACAGAGACAAGCTCCTCAATATTCTTTGCAGCTATTTCAGGCTCAGATAGCATATTCACATCTGCATCGCTTGATAAGGGAAAATTTAATCGTGTTGTTGCAACATATAATAGGAAAGATTTTTTCCCGGGAAGGCTGCAGATATTTATCAATAAGGAGCTAGTATCTCAATCTAAGCAATTTGATCTAGGGGACTTTAGATTTCATGCCTCTACGATGACAATAGGCTCAGGTTCTTCTCAAAAGAAAATCTTAAATGAAGGTCTCTCTGCTTTCACACCTCAAGCAACTTTTTCAGGATCGATAGATGAGTTGAGATTTTTTCACTCTGTTAGAGATATCACACAGCAAAAGGCTGATAATACTACTAACATCTATCCAATGGATCAGCTAAAGCTGTACTATAAATTTAATGAACCCACGGGCTCTCATTCTCTAGGTTCAGTTGTCCTAGACAGTTCCGGAAACTCACTGCACAGCGAAGTAATGAACTATACAAATACACTGAGACTGACAGGAACTCTTGTCGATCCTTTGTCTGACGAAGATGTAAATGTCTCACCTGTTCTGTTTCCCGGCTATTTTGAAGTAAGAAACTTAATTAGTGAACTACTCACGTCTGGTTCTAACTATGATACTGAAAATCCTAACATTATAACAAAACTAATACCCAATCATTATCTTCAGGCAGGAATGGAACAGGAGGGGTTACCTGCTGAAGATACTGGAATTACACAGCCATTTTCTGGGAACTCTATTCCTGGGTCTGGTAAAATAACATCTTCTCAGATAATTGTTTCATTTTTGCTTGTCTGGGCTAAATTCTTCGATGAAATAAAGATGTTTATAGATGAGTTTGCAAATCTTACTTTTATTGATTATGATAGCGATGTCTCAGTTTCAGATCAGTTTTTATATTTTGTAGGAAAGTATTATGGTATTGATCTTCCTAGAATATTTGCTGATCCATCTATTTCACAATATGTTGACGGTACAAATTTAAAGGTTGATCTATCTAGATCTTCATCTTCACTGCACTTTGTCCAGAGCGCAATATGGAGAAGAATACTTACTAATCTTCCTCACATAGTAAGATCCAAAGGTACAGTAGAAGGTATAAAGGCACTAATTAGGACTCTAGGAATACACCCGGAAAATAATTTTAGAATTCTAGAGTACGGCGGCCCTGTTAAGAGACAGATATTTGATAGAACAGAAAGAAGATCTGAGATTAGCACACTAATAGATTTTTCCGGATCTCTAGCTTTAAAAGTACCTACAGCTCTCACAGCACAAGGTTTTAGTAACAACAGGCCCTACATCACATCTTCATTTCTATCTGGTGCAAGAATTGAACCTGGTCGACCTGAGGTTGCTCCAGCCCGCTTTATTAATCCTATTGGTAATGCTTATAGTTATCCTCCATCTGCACCTTATAATAGACTAAAAGACATCGATGCTGGTGAGGTTCATAATGGTAAACTACCAAGGACAGGAAGGTCGCCTATGGCAGGAGGCTGGCGTGGCCCTGGTTTCCAGAAATATTCTAGCATGGGAATGTTCACATCGGGCTCTTGGACATACGAGGCAATATATAAAATGCCTACGCGGACAACCGGAGTATATTCTGCAACTCAAAGTTTAGCAAGGATATATACAACAGGTTCGAGAGAGCCTGCTACAATGGGTGCACTCTTGCTCAATCTTGTTGCCTTTTCTGGCTCATCTCCTAGGATTACTCTTTTTGGAAAAGTCTCAGGTGAAAGACCTCCAGCCTCAGGAGATCCAGTTCTTTCGAAACCGATTATTCTTACCTTGACAGGTGTAAATATATTTGACGGAAACAAGTGGAATATATCATTCGGAAGAGAAAGAAGTGATCTTGCCACACCAAAGCTAGAAAATGTAGGTATTGGAATTGAAAATAGCCGATATTTTCTAAGGGCAGCTCGCCCAAAATATAGCGGAGGAGTTCTTGATTACAATGTAACAGCATCAATATTTAGCTCATCAAAAGCACCTTCTTCTTTCTCATCTAACGCAAAATTTAACTTTCTTGAACACGGAGGCTACGGGGTTGCTGAGAATCCCGGCACTCTTTCTAAGGGTAATAATTTTAACGCATCTGGAAGCTTTATCGTTATTGGATCACAAAGCCTCTATTTAAATAATTCTGTAGCCAAGCTTCGTGGAAATAGATTTTTAAATAGATCAGACTATGATAATCATACCACAACGACAGATTTTGGAGATATGTGCGGAAACAAAGAGACTAGATTTGAAGGAATGGTAGGTCATATGCGCTGGTGGTCAAAGTTTCTTACTCAAAAAGAATGGAGAACGCACGTAGTAAACTTTAAATCCCTAGGAGTAGAAAAACCTCTCAGTAATTTTAACTTTTCACTATGGGAAAGCGGCTCCTGGGAGCGACTAAGACTTGATGTTACCTCTGATCAGATTGTTACTCAATCTAACGCATCGGGAGAGATAGAACTTACTGACTTTAGCCAAAACAAGAAAGATCCTGTTCTTTTTGCGTCTGGTGTGCAGCTTGGACTAGGGGGCCCGAAAATTGAAAGATGGGGAAACTACAGTTTTTCCGGAAAAGGCTTTGAATCAAATATTCAAGTTATAAAGCCAGAAAGATTTCATTTTGCAATACTTTCTTCAAAGTGGGATCTTAGAGAGAGTGATAACAAAATTAGAGTCAGAGGTTACCAAGATCCTGAGAAGATAAGGTTCAATGAGTATGCAGATAAAGCACCCGTATACGAAATTCAACCATGGCTTGAGCCAGATGATGATTTGAGATTTTCAATAGAGTTCTCCTCTGTTAAGGCGCTTGATGAGGATATTATGTCGCTATTCCAGGATTTAGGATTCTTTAACGACGCCATTGGTGATCCTACTTACCTTTATTCTGATTTTTACCCAGATATTGAACAAATGAGAAAGATATATTTTAACAGATTGACTAAGCGGATAGACTTTAAGCTACTCTTTGATTTCTTTAAGTGGTTTGATACAACTTTCTCTGCTATTATCGAGCAGCTAATACCAAGAAAGGTTAACTTCCTGGGTGTTAACTATGTCGTTGAGTCTCATGCTCTTGAAAGACCTAAAATGAGGTATTTACAAGATGAAATATATTTGAAGTATAAAGATAGGGATATTATCGATGCTTCAAGAGGCAGCGATACTTTTGTCATAACGGGCATCGTAGAGTAGGGGTAGAAAATGAAGATAAAACCCTTTGTGGATAGATTTGGCAGATCTTCAACTATTGCCATAAGTTCAAATTTGACCAGATCTATCTTGCCGGATATCGACAAGGTAGTCATAAGAGTAAAGCCGCAAAAAACCGGAAGTGATTTGCGTCAAATTAATAACTATAGGCAAGGTATAAGCGCAAATACTTTTGATAGATTTCTTCAGACAAAGATAAGACCTTTCATACACGGTGGAGACTTTACAAACCTATCAACCAGCACGACCGCTGTAGATATATTTCAGATAAAAAGACGAGATTTTGGAGGTGCAAGTGAATTTGAAGAATCTGAACCCTTTAAGGAAAAGGTAGGAAAATTTACACCAAAAGAATTCCTAGAAGACGACGGTATACAGGAGTACCCCCAGGTATACTTTGACCCAGCACTAAAGTCGCCTAAAATACTAGATGGAATCATAGAGCCTATTCCAATTAGAGAAACACTTCCCAATAGTTCTGAGTCACCATTTACCTCTAAGCGTGTTGATGGCCATCTTCTAGATGGAAATATATTTCCAGAATATGGTGGTACATCTATAATTGAACAGTTTGTTCCCATAACAGGCTCATCGCATTACTCACCTTACCTGGATAGCCCTGAGTTTATATTTTCTGCTGTGACTGAAACAGGTAATTGGTATCTAGCGGTACCTGGTATAATCGAAGAGACAAGAACAGTTATAAATCCCTTCCTGGACTCAAGAAAAAATCCGCAACAGCTTTATAATTTAACTGCCGCATTTAGAGATAGAGGTCTTGTAGATTATCTTAGAAAATCTGCAACAGCCGGCTTTGTCTACAGGGCTAATCCAGAAGGAACAGATTCTGTAACCTATGGTGGCTTATTTAGGACAGGCAGTATTACTCCCGGCAACAAGCTAGATAAAAACTATTCTGGGTATATCTCATTTATTCCCAATAGATCAGTGATCAGCGAAAGGTCTAATGCGACGGGATCCTACCCTACAGTACTAAGGACAACAGGCAGAACCAGCACGCTTGGTAATTACAAAGTTAACTACGATGACACAAAGACAATTATATTTGCATCAGGTGTAAATTGTAGTTATCCAAGCATACTAAGGCCTGGCTCAAATTATATGCCCTTGTTTTCTAGCTCTATTACTGGGACGGCAGTCATGCGGTCAGGGCTGTCTGATTCTATGATTGAACCCTACCGACCTGGTGTCAATATAGAGCCTTTTGATGAAAGTAGAATACTTTTAAGAACAAACAGCTTTTACGCAACTGGGACAAGCAGAAGTGTTTTACCTGGCTTTTCATCACCCTTGTGGAGTAAAACTCAAATATCTATAGATTTACACAACAGTAGAGATCTAGACGTCTATTTTAGCACCGGTTCTGCCCCGCCAGGTCCAGCCGTAAGAACGGGAGTTAATTCAGGTTTAGCATACTATAATTTTAAAAATAGCAGATGGGAAACCCACGGAGATAGATTAAGAGGAGTTATAACTGGAAGCAATGTTAACTTTAAAGACAATAATATTGCTGTTGCAACTGGAGCTTTTCAAGCAATAAGTCTCATGCAAGATTTAGGGTCAGCTCCTGCTCAAGGATATGCGGATCTAGTAAATAGATCTGGTAGAATTGTAAGTAATTGTGGCTATCCGTTTGATCAAAAGTTTAATGCTACTGGTTCACAATTGCTTGATATGTCAAAGTATATCCAGCACCCTTTTCTCGTAGAGAAGATGGTTTATGTATTTTCCGCAGCATGGGGAGCACGAGAACAAGGGCCTAATGCTGTACTTCATAGAGCAGGTGTCCCTTTTTTCTCAACATTTTCTGTCATAAGACAGTCAAGAAAAGAGATATCAGAAACAGTAATAAATCCAATTCAAAAAGGAAACGGTACTTCCGGTGCAGGTTATAAGAATTTAACAAATAATTCAAACTTTATTGTTACCCGCAGAAGAGATATTATCGGATATGGTGACGTTGTTTGGACAAACTCTAACGAAACAACAGCATCAATATGGAGTGGCATAAAGCAGGTAAGAAGAGATCTAACACTTCTTCCTGGCTATGATTCTTCACCGACTGATATAAGCCAAAGGCTAACGGGTACCTTTGTACTTCAATTTGAAGGAAGGGTGCCTGCAAAGTCGGATAATTTAGGTCTTTGCATAGGTCGCATAGGAAACTATGGGGCTGACAATACAGCAACACCAAATAGCGCAATAACACAGAATTATTCCGGAGGTGGGAGAGCGGGAACAGCTGATTTTGGCTTATTTATGGATGATGGTAGGTCAGTTTCAGGCGGTGTCGTAGGCTCCAATATTTCCGGATCTAAAGAAGTCCAGATTCAAGGAACAACTATCACTCAGGTTCTAGTTTCAGGAAGTCACAGAGACTTGTCGCCATATATAATATTCCCAGAGGATCAGTTAACTTTTAACTGGATTAATCAAAACTTCTCCTCTTCTTTCGCAATGACTAGAGATATTAACATGAGATTGCCAGCTGGCGATGGCAAGCTTATGATATTTGGATCTCTTATGAGAGATCAGGTTGAATATCACGATAATATTAATCAACCCCTTACTTCGCATGCTATTCATGAAAGCCTACATTATGATAATCCGATTGTAGATCAGTTTGAAGTTGAGTCAAGGCAGATATTTCACAGATCATATCTTGACAACTATGTTACCGGAACAATAATTGGAGCACCTGGCGGAGTCGGATGGCTAGAGCGAGGAATAATCGGAAGCTTTGTATCAGGAACAGCAGGAAACGCAAGTGGCTCTTTTGAAAGATTTGTAAAGCTTAGCAGTAAAACAGAAAGGTTTTTTGATACACTTTTGCCAGACTTTGTTGAATATGCTAAAAGATCAGGTGCCTCCGTTGCACCTCCAAGAAAGAGGTTTGCAAAATCTACAGTTAAAAATCCATCTAGCAAAGTAGGCCTTGCCTGGTTTATAGGTACCAGCGCCAATCCTCACTTTTTTCTCGAGAGGGGCACCAACAGGCTGGCATTTCCCTACGCGGAGGGAGAGAAGAGATTTGAAAGTCAGAAAAATGTAGCTGTTGTAACTAAGCCCGGAGGATCAGGTAGCAATGCGCTCCCTGTTTCTCAGAACCCTAATCAGACTGTAGATTATCTGTTTAGAGTAGGTTATAGCCTGCCTGGCCTGGGAGGAGAGGGTCAACTAATATACGCCTCGGGAACCAGACCTGGAGCTACAGGGTTTAGATACGGTATAAAAAATATACGCGCAGAATATAGCTCAGCTCACTTTAGAATGTCTAGATACGGACAGTTTAGAGATATGCTTGAGCAAAGAAGGACATCTAGATTTTTTAGCAGGGATGGCCCTTCCGAGCCCATTGTCACAGTTAAATTTATGAAGGCAATGAGTGATAAAGAGGTTGCACCAATCGTAACAGAGTGTGCAAATCTTAGTGTAGCTGCCACATCCTCACTACCGTTTTTTGACGGGCGATTCGTAGACAGACCTGACAATCCTATAGAAACTGATCTTATTAAAATAGTGTAAAACATCAGGTGAAGAATGCCATTTAAATCAAAAGACTCTTTGTTAAAATCTGAATTTTTCTCACTGATGACAAGCTCCACTGGGGAAATAGATCGAATAATATTTCCAAACGGGGCTCAGGTTGGCTTGACTCACCCAGATTTTAGATCTAACCTAGATGTCTACGGCAGTATCACATCAAGAAAGTCCGGGCCTGATACTATCAGAGGTTCTCTTACAAAGCTTTTAGACGGTACTCCTTTTCTAGTAGGCGGAAACAACGCATCACTTGTGACCGGCTCGGGTGGAGAAATTACCATATCAATTTCACCCGGAGGCGCCAACACACAAGTCCAATTTAATGATGCAGGAATACTAGGCGGTGATTCTAACTTTGTCTTTAATAAAACTACAAATACACTTTCTGTCACTGCTATATCTGGGTCTCATACAAAGCTTGCAGACGGCACATCTCTCATAGCTGCAGGAACAAATGTAACTATTACAACTGGCTCGACTGGTCAAATAACAATATCTGCTGCAGGTGGCAGCGGGTCACCAGGCGGTGCTAACGGCCTTGTTCAATATAATAATGCTGGAAGTTTTGGTGGCGGTACTAATTTTCACTGGGATAATTCAAATCAAAGGCTTGGAATTGGGACAACTTCTCCAGATTATACTCTAGATGTGGCAGGAAACATAGGTGTCAACGAATACATCTATCATAATACAGATAATGATACCTATCTACTATTTCAAGATAACCTGGTAGATCTGGTCGCCGGTGGCAAATCAGCTATTAAATTACAAACAAGTGCCAACAAGATTGCATTAAATAATAACAATGAAGATCTTGATGTCCAGATCATGGCCGATGACGGGAATGTAATAGTTCACACAGATGCAGGAACCAATAGAGTTGGAATAGGAAATACAAGCCCGTCAAGAAATATTGACGTTCGAGACGCACAAAATCCACAGCTTAGGCTTACACACACAGCCGGTTCAAAATACGTAGACTTTCAGGCAACAGAAGCAGGTGATCTTTGTATTACAGGCTCCAATACAAATGCTACATATAATTTTACCTCAGCTGGTCACACTACACTTATAGTTCAGTCAGATGCAGCAGACGGAGACTCACAGATTGGCTTTAGTGTTGATGGAGGTGCATCTATTGGTTTTTCTATAGGCATTGACGACGGTGACTTAGATAAGTTTAAGATAGGTACATCGACTATCGACACTAGTACACGTCTTGTAATAGACTCATCTGGAAATACTGGAATCGGTGTAATAGATCCTGATCAAAAATTAGAAGTTGCGGGAGCCATCCACGTATCGGGTGAGATATCTTCGCCTAGCGCACCTTCAAACGGAGACGGAGGAATACTTTATGTTAAGTCTGACGGCAAGCCGTACTGGATATCAAATGAAGTATCAGAGACTGATTTAACAGCCGCCGGAGGTGGCGGAGGTGGTGGTTCTGGAGATTATCAAACAAAGTCTTCTAACTTTACTGTAGGTGTTAGCGAATATATGCTTGGGATAACCACATCAAGTGGAAATCTAACAGGGACACTACCAGCAGCTGCCTCAGCCGGAGCAGGAAAGCAATATATATTTAAAGATACGGGAGGTTTTGCAGGAAACGCAGGAAAGGGTATTCATATAGCTACAAACGGTTCAGAAACAATTGATAACGCCTCTGCGGCAAATATCTTAGTTAACTCAGGCTCAATTACTGTGATGACAGATGGTAGCAACTGGTTTGTAATAGGGGTGTCTTAATGTCAGCTAACGGAAGACAGCTATTTTTAGAAAGTGATCAGTTTAACCTAAGAGATGCTGGAGAGTGGCGTCCCATATTACTAACAGAAGCCACAGGTAGCAGAACAACGAGACAGACAGATGGCACTCCAGTTATAGAATCAATGTCAGTGTCAGGAGATGTTAACACTGTAAGAATACACTCTGGTTCTGCAAAGCTTGGTGGAGGGACAAATCAGACAGCTAATAGTGCTGCCTGCTATACATTTCCACTTAAAAAGGCAGATGGAACTTCCTACAAGCTAAATGAACAGTTTAGTGTTGATATTTTTATGGAGTGGACACAGACTCCGGGTGCTACAAATAACAACACATGTTTTTTTGCAGTTTGTCTTACTGACGGTAACGTTAATTTTGCTGTTGACGGAGAGCAAGGTCTGTTTGGGCCAATGGTAATTTGGAATCATGGTACAGGACCACGGGTCGGCACTGCTAGCAGGGGAGGAAGTTTTAGCACGTCTTCACCTGATGCTAGCCTGTCTTATTTTAGAGGTTCACTATCAACAACAGGAAACGGAACTGATTACCCGGTATATAGAGTCTGGACAGATGGTTATGATAGCAGCGGTGAAATTCAGAAAACAAGAGACACTAATGGCACTAGCCAGTGGGGCGGCTCAATGTCTTCCAGGCCGATAGTCGATGCAGCACTCTCTGTTGGAATAGGCAGGGTCACTACTAAGACAGTTGACTCTAACTTTTCTGTCAGAATATACTACAGAGTTTCACCTGTTCTTACTTTTCAAGGAGTTTCTACATTAAGGCCGGGTACATAAACTTAAATTTCACGTTCTAAAAAATGTAGTGTACCATATTTAATTAGTGTAGAGAGTTAAAAGTTTATGGCAGGGATCCTAGATAATAAATCAAGAGTAATGGATTTTATCATAACTCCGGAAGGTAGGCGACAGCTTCATGACGGTTTTATGAGAGTCGATTACGTCTCATACACAGACAAAGAAACTTTCTACGAAGCCTCTCTTGAGAAAGGGGTGTCAGATGCCTCAGAGAGAATATTTCTAGAAGCAACCTCTACTGCCATCGACCAGATAGCATTAGAGACTGATGACACCGGCCAGCTTTTAACTTATAAAGGCTCTACTTTTGACAGGTTTATAGAGCTGCGGTCAGACGGAACCATATATCAGGGTGACACTAAGGTTAGGCTTGATGCAGTAACAGGATCATCTACATTTGCATCTTTAGCACCAAAGATGATAGATAACGTTACGCAAAACTTCAAAAATCAAAAAATTTTAGCAACAACAGGCTTTAAAACAGGCTCATTTGTTCTAAATTCAGAAAGAGCAGATTTCTCCATAACAGATCAAAACCCTCTACATAATGGTTTTGCAAAAGAGTTTCTTATTCCGACTATAGAGCCTCTCTTTTGTCAATCTAGGCTTGCTCAGGTTTATAACTTTAAATTTCTTAAGCCCAGATGGTACAGCCCAGGAACTGTTCCCAGTCTAGGTCTCGTTGGAAGGTATGAAAAAATACAAAACAACGATTTTCAAGATCCTGAGGATCCACTTCAGGTGTTGCTACGTTTCAACACAACGGAATACGATCAAGATCATCGGCTTGCCATGTGGGAAGATCTCATGGATGGAAACTATGACGATGACTACGTTGTTGAATATGACTATTACGATTCAAGCACGGGAGAGACCTACAGGGCACAAGCAGAAGCCTACTGGCCCGGAGACTGGGGAGAGATACCCACAAAGCCAAATAAAAAGATCACCTTCGAACAGACTTCAGACGATAACAACATATTGTGCCAGTTCTTTGAAGTAGACGCAGATAATAAAAAAGTTCAAAAGCTTGATGTCGTAGATGGAGGCTTTGTGGTCTCACCTAACATAGGTGAGGGTGCATATCAGATTTTTTATGTTGGAAAAGTATATACTGACAATCTAGGTTACCCTTCTTTTGTAAATCTTTTTACGCTGGTGTTTACATGATAATAACAAGTCTTGAGAAAACAAACGCTTTAGGTCCACCTACAAATATAAGGGTTATAAGGTCGTATGAAACCGGTAATGGCGAAATGTTTTATGAATATGAGATTAGTTTTTCCATATCTACTGATGCCTTAATATCCGAAAATCTCTCGTTTGTGACCATGGATGCATACGACGTTATGCCAAGAGGTGCTCTTGATAAAAAGTTATTAACGCAGAGAAAAATAGACTTTGGAAAAGCTAACAAGAGAATGTTATCGTCTGTTGGCAAGGGCGTAGAAGAAAATTTATCAAACAACGCTGTAAATTACAGACAACCCTCAGGTTTCGTTACACGTGAAATCACCGACACTCTTGGAGCCGGAAGAATAACTACAGGAGGGCCAGTTCAGCTTGGTCGACGCAATGTTATAATTAAGGATGCAATATTAAATTTTCCCTCTGCGATCCAGGCCGGGCCTGTTAGAAAGCGGCTCATAAAGCCGATTGCATCAGACAATATTTCTCTTTTCTCCAATATAAACTCTCAGCTTAGGGAGACAATAAGATCAGCAACTGCAGGTATGACTTACAACAGCAGGTTGGCTGATTTAGAATCAGGAGGAAATAACACCAACACCAGAAGAAGAAGGGGTTCGAGAAATTCAAGTATTCCAAGTTCCCTAAGTAAAAATGTTAACACTTCTTACATCTTGGAATCTTTTGACCTAGTCATGCAACCTCTTGTACACAGAGACCTAAAGGTCGGTGAAGATTATGCTAATTTAACAACCGTAATAGACTATAGAACTTCAGTATCTCTGGAATCCGCTTACGACTCATCAATTGTAGACTACGAAAAAGACCCGATAAGTCAGAACTTAGCGCCTACACCCCTTGCAAGTTCTGTAGCGCCTAGTAATTTTAGAAAATATAATAATGAAAGGCCTGAAGGCGTCTCTGGGCCAGACACACAAAAAGGTGATACTTTTTTTACCAGAGGCTTTAGAGAGGCATGTCTCAGAGCTATCTTTGAATACGGCATTCCACCAACGTCTCTCTATGGTGTCAGAACTGATTCTTCTATAGTCTCGCCTATGCAAAATTATCAAGGTACTTCTAGGATAAAGTCAAACGGATATTAAAATGGCAAAAAAACGCGGACAAGAAAGAATAACGAATATACCCATTGTATACCAGGAAAGAATAGGAATGCTTTCAGAGCATCCAGCTCACCTGGAGATGACAGATCAAAACTCTTTTGAAAAAGGAGAGCCTGTTATTACAAATCCTGACCTGATAGAAATTGCACAAAAAATTAGAGCTAGTGAAGTAATAATGTCACCACCTAGTTTGAAAGGTTTAAAGAATAAATCACCGCATGCTTATTACGCAAGAAGGCTGTATAAGACTTCTGATAAAGTAGATTTAAAAGGAAAGCTTCTAATTAGAGAAAGAGATGTCAGTGGAAAATCTATAAATGTAAAATTAAAAGTTTTTAATATTGACAACTTTAACACTGAGACAAAGAATTTTAAAATTAACCATGGAACTAGCACAGAGATTTTTCACGCTAAGACAAAACCGCCAGTAGTTTCAGCAGAATATATCGATGGTCAATTAAAAATCAGATATAGACAAATTGATAAGTTTGCTCATAAGATAGGCATTTATTTAAAAGAAGTAACAGGCAAGAAGTCTGCTAAATATGTAAAAATCACAACTCTTGCAGCATCTCACCTTGATCAAGATGACATGGTGTATGAGGTGCCTATCAACTTATCTAGGCCTGCAATAGTTAGAGCAATAAGTATAAAAAACAAAACAGTGACTGAAGCTTTTGTAGACAGTGTGGTTTATCCTGACTTTAGCTACTCTGGTGATTCTCACGCAACAATATCACTCTCTGATCAAATTCCTAACTTTGCCACAATTTCTGCATTTAGTAGTGCTGACGGTATCACCATAATGATTGATAATATCCAGACACATGCAGTCTCAATGAAGGTCGTGAGAAGAAATATCACCCTAGGGGAGAGAAAATTTACAGCCATTAGAACTCCTATTATTAACCTATTAAGATCTAATGAGACAAGCTATCAGTTTAAAGATCGAGATGTTCAAGACGGAGAATTTTTTGAATATAGGTGTGATTTTACAATGCCTAGCGGAATATGCGTTATTTCTCAATTTTCTGCAATACAAAATTTTATTAGACCGCAAAATGACGTTAATTTTGCAATAACTAATGTTAGTCAGCTTCCACCTGCTGCAGACACACTAGAATACGCTG
>CETC01004607.1_pt1 | contig 16465 bp, 9 predicted proteins | sample 326911 | NCBI WGS metagenome assembly CETC01 (sample SAMEA2622694, study PRJEB7988) | marine metagenome | isolation source: saline water (ENVO:00002010), including | reverse complement strand
CAAATATTACCATTCTTTGCATTAAGAATCAAGCTATCTTGTGCTTCATCCATAGCACTACCACACTCAACACTAAAAGCACCAGGACCAGTCGAAGTAGTCCACCCCTTTCTTTGTCCATCAATATCTAAAGACAACTGATGCTCTCCATCTGGTGTTTGGAGTATAACACCCGCAGTTACGTCACCTTGCTTATGAATATGACCTAATCTTATAGATCCATTCTCATTACCCCAACCAAGTTCAGTATAATTCTGCTTGGCAGTATCAGTAGGATTATCTTCAGGTCCTTTACCTGGTATTCTATCATTAACTGTATTAGGAGAAATTGCCATATTTAATTACCTTTAAGTAAGATTCTCAGGAGTACCTGGAAGATTAAGTCGTTTGTCATTGCTAGAAGAGTCACTACCCTGTCTAAGGATCGCAGATGGTGGTGTTGTAACTTCAGCATCAATGCTTTCTTGTAGTGTATTATAGATCGGTACTAATTCACCAGCAGTTTCATACCAACCAGCATATTTAACACCATCTTTATAGAACACAGCACCATAGTATGGTCTACCTTGATAGTATCCTGTCTGTTTAAGACCCACAAGATCAGTGACCTGAATTAATTTATCAGGGTCAGGAACAATAGGATCTCTTACCACAGAGAATACTGGAGTAGGCTCAAAATTAACACCAGTGCTTGATTTTATTCTTATGTCAGGAAGTCTTCCAAATCCAGTTCCAGGATCATCTATACAAATCTCCGTAATTTCACCAAAAGGACCTACTCCCTTACATAAAGAAGCTCTAGCACCAGTATCACCACCATCACCATCACCACCTCCACCACCAGTTATAATTACTTCATCACCTGGGTCATAATTTATACCAGGATCTTTAATATCAATACGCTCTAACTTTAATAGAGCAGGATATCCAGTGCCTTTAGGAACAGGATATCCATTTCCAGGATCATCAACAATAACCTCAGTAATAACACCCTTTCCTTCTACTTTTCTAGGGCAAGGAGGTGGTATTAATGTAGCACTTACAGCAATTGGATTTTCCATCCATGATTTAAAAGTACCAGTACCTACAAGTATATTTGCATTAATCTTTAAAACAAATCCAGTAGGGTTAACATCAGACCATAACTCACTAAAATCATCATTAACAAGTTCAACTCTTACATCATACTTACCCTTATCTACTTTTATTGTATTAGTAGTATAATCATCTGCTCGCATTCCACCAGTTGCCTTCATTACAGGAATAGAACTCTCACCAATATATAATTCTCCAATATCATCAGCAAGGAAGGTTACTTCATAATCACCTGAGAGAGGGAAATCAACTCCCTTCCATGTCATTATTTTTTTTCCTACAATATTAGGATTATTATCAGTTAGACTCTGTGCAGGAGTGGCAATAGGAGAAATACTTTCCCTATTAAATATCTTACCCCAAGTTTTACTTTGGTAGTGGAATAGATGTGGACCTGTATAAGTAATTCCCTTTCTAGTTTCACCTGAAGCAATTCCACCAGCAACTTGAGTACCACCAGTAATTATAAATTTAGCTTTATCCTTTTCTAAGTCAAAAAATCTTCCCTCACTGGCAGAACATACTAAATCATCCCAAGAACTATCCGTATGATCTTCCATCTGTAAGATAGACTCACCAACTGTTCTCAAGTTTATATTTGGATTATCTCCAAAAGTAAATGTCTCAGTTTGATTACCTCTTGTGCCTGATCTCCTAAAAGTTTTACCTTTAATAGTAACAGAATCTACTGCAACATTTGGTTCCCTATCTTTCCATGAAGCAGTTATCTTAGCATCTTTACCTTGAACTATTAATCTTCTACCATCATTAGTAAACTTTACATTTCCACTATCAATATCTAATGCAAAATTAGTATCATTACCATGATCATCTACTAACTCAATTCTTTTATTATTTCTAGTAACTCTTATAGGATTATTTCTAGGATGTAAATTGTCATATTTAATATCCCATTCTCGATTAGCACCCTCACGATTACTAAAGAGTTGGACTTCATATATTTTATTAACTTCAACTTCTCTCTCAAGAGTTGTGTTGATCTGACCTTTCGCACCTACTTCAGGAGGTGTAAATTCTTTTCTCTCAAAGATACCTAACTCATCTATTCTTATACTATTTGCAAACATAGATGCACTATTGATCTTAAATTTTATATTCTTTTTCTCAGTCTTAGCAGCTTTACCACTTATCCAATCAAGAGTATGAAAAACTTTAGTTTTTACTAACTTAGATTGCTCAAACTTATAATTCTCAACATAAACTTTAAACTCTCTCAACCCTTTCTCAATGTAGAATAATTTCTCACCATAAGTTTTATTCCTCCTTCTTGAGAGATCTAATATTTTATTATTATCTACCCAAAACTCTGCAATATCATCTGCTTCCATTTTAATTTTAAAGAATCCACTATAAGGAACATCTTTCTTCCAACTATTAGAGAACTTAATACCGCCACCAGATGTACTCTGTTCATCAAAAGGAGGGATAGGAGACATTCCATACTTATTCAGGAAATCCCCCCAACTATCGAATCTTACAGGATGCCATGATTTTTCAGCACCAGGAAATCTAGTAGTCCAAAAAGGATTGTTAGGACATCTTCCTTCTTGCTGTGGAATAGGTTGCTGAGGAACAGGAGGGTTAGGTGCATCAATTGTCAATGCAACCGCCATTGGGTTTTCATTCCAAGATTTCTGCGATTGTATTTCTTTCTCACTAAAAGTGGTTTGTATATTAATTGCCAATGCCATAGGGTTAATACCCTTAGAGCTCTTACCTACTCTGAACTTACATCTATCTCCTTGTGGACTATGAAATTCTCCTTCAGTTATTGTACACACAAGATCTTGCCAATCACCATCTTTCCACTCCTCCATCTCCAAACGCTTACCATTATCTTTTATCCTTATTCTTAGGTTATCACTCTGCTCACTGTTTAGTATTACATCATAATCTTTCTCTACTTGAACTTCTTTAGTAACAGATTGATTTATTTGAGCACCCTTATATTGCTTTCCTATAGAAAATAAACCAGGAATAGTAATCTTATTTGCATAACTAGCAGCACTTGTTACTTTAAAAGTGACACTAGCATTTGATGGTCCTTGATCTACTGATTTAAATCCAAATGCTCCTCCCCCTTTCTGTTCTAGATCAGCAGTGATAGAATAAATTCCTTGCTTAATAAATCTAGTAACCTTTAACTTACCAGTAGATACAGATGTGTTATCAACAAATCCTTTCTTACTAATCTGAACTTCATCTCCAATAAAAAGTTCTACATTATCATCAACCTCTACCTCAATAGTATAATTTCCATCTATAGGAAAATTAACTGAAGGCCATACAATTTTATGAGTTCCTGCATATGGATTATCATCTAGATTTTTTATGGTGTCAAAAGGACACACACCATAATCATTTAAAAATCCACCACGATCATAGACATTTGTTCTCCATAATTGTCTATTTGCTTTAGCAATATAATCTACAGTGTTAAATATATTTCTTGTTTGTTCTCCTTTAGTATCAGTTGACTTTGCCTTAGGTGTAACCTTCTTAGTAGGAGGATGTGGAACACTAAAGAATGCAATATTACCTTTTATATCAGTAAACTGACCAGAACTAGCAGTACATACTAAATCATCCCAAGAAGTATCAGTATAATCCTCCATCTGAATGACATTAGGATTCTTAGTTCTTAATTTAATAGCAGCACCCTCTACCTTTTGACCAGATAAACTGATTGTATGCTTTTCACTACCCCTTCTCCCTGATCTTGTCCATATTGTATTAGCAATCTTAATACTATCTACAGCAACATTAGGAGGTCTATCATTCCAAGAGGCAGTTATAGTGGTTTCCCCCTGACCTTCTATAGATTTACCATCAGCAGAGAACTTTGCATCTCCACTATCAATATCTAATGAGAAATTAGTATCATTTCCATGATCATCTACTAACTCAATTCTTTTTCCACCATTAACAACTCTTATAGGATTATTTCTAGGGTGCAAATTCCTATAATCAATAGGCATATTACCATTACCACCTACAGAATTACTAGTAAAGATTACCTTATACTTTTTACCAAACTCAACAGTTCTTTTAAAAGTTTCATTAATCTGAGCACTAGCAGGAGCTCCTACCTCAGTAAAAGGTTTGGTAATATTAAGATTAAGACCTTCTATCTCAATACCATTAGCAAACATAGAACCAGTAGTAATCTTAAACTCTACCTCACTACTAGATTCTGGAGGTGGTTGTTGTTGAGCAACCTTCTCCATAATTGGTTCATTATAAAGATCCAATCTAATCTTATGAGATCCAGCTTTAATAGTCTCTTTAAGTGAGGAAGGATTAGATAATACATGCCCCGATGCTCCTCCAAATCCTATTGCAAAACTTGATAGAGGTTTATTATCAAGGTAAAGTCGTGCTTTGTTATCACACTGTGCTCTAAACTTATACTCACCATCATAAGGAAATTCCTGATCCCACTCAAAAGTAAACCATTGTCCTGCAAAATCTGATGGTTTAGCATTAGAAGGTGGTTTTGGTGAAATACCATACTTATTTAAGAAATCCTGCCAATAAGGTTGAGATACATTATATACTGCTCTAGTAGTTGTCCCATTAGACGCTACCTTTAAAGGTGGATTCATCCTTGTTGTCCACCAGTTCTTTCCCGATACCTGTACGCTTTTAATATATTGATCTATTACCCTATTAAAAGCATTAGCTCCCTGATCAGTATATGTTGTTGGTTTCCATTCTCCCAATGACTTACCATCAGGAGTATATTGCTCACCAAATCCACCCAATTCTTCATCACATATCTGATACTCCTCAAAATCTTCTTCATCAGAATAAATTATCTCTGTTTCTGTTTCTTCACCAACAACTGCACGAAGCAATGCACCTGCTCCAAGTCCACAATTATCTTTTATATCAACTATGGGAGGATACTGATAACCATATCCACCAGAAACTAAATCAACTGCAAGAACTGCACCATCCTTACCTATAACTGGATTACCAGAAACACCTACTCCACCACCACCCATGAACCTCGCTACTGCTGGTTTACATTCATCTTCATAGTACAGATCATCAGGACATGGATTTGGTATATCAGGATCAGTTGGTTGTAGTGCGTTAACTTCGTTTATGTTTAAAAATTTAGTAGTTTTAGTACCTCTTGCTTTGTAAATAAAAACAGTACCAGGATCCTTCTTAGCATAAGCATTAGCATCACAGACGGAGACACCCTCCACCATACCTCTATCAGTAGAGATATAACCAACTGTAATACCTTCTTTAGTTGGTGGACCAAATATATTAAATGATGCTGCGATTGCTACTGTCATAGGTCTATTTATCAGTAGTTGTCAATAGCTTCTTGAATCTGTTGTCCAGTTGCACCTCTTTCCAAACCAACTTTAATTTGGTCACCTGTAGGACCAAAATCAAGATCTCTAAGACCTTTAGGTGGTTGTGCAAAAGGAAGTTGCTTAGGAATCTTAATAGGTGGACGTTTTTTATTAACTGCCTTCTGTACAGAATCAGGACTTGGAACCTCAGCCTCAGTTGCAGCACCGCTACCTTTATTCAGAGTATAAAAATCAGACAGTGCAGGATTAGGTGGCAATTCAAATGGGAAAATATTTGCTTTAATATTCTCAAAAGATAATGCTTGTGTCAAATTACCCCCAAGATTTCCTAATTGAGGAATCATCTCGCCAAGTTTCTGTCCTATATCAGGAAGAGCATCTGCAACTGAACCAGCAGTATCTCCAGGAGAAACTGGACCTGCAGTTGCTTTCCTAGCACCTGGATCTACAACAGTAAGAACAACAAACGCACAATTATTTCCACTACCATTCTGCACAACTGTTAAGAAATCTCCCATTGTATATCCTTCACCAGGTTGATTAATTGTTATACCCCCATTCTCAATACTATCAACAGCACCTCTTACTCTATCTAAACTAAATGTACAATTACCATTACCACCAGTTACTGTAACAATATCACCTGACAAATAATTAGATCCATTATTACCTGCTGTTGTTGCTGTAGTGATACCAGTAATCACTCCACTTGATACAGTATAATCAATCTTTAATCCTGTTCCTGATCCACCAGTAACAGCAACGTTAGATTTAGTTCCAGTAGCACCTCCCCCACTCGCAGTATATCCTGTACCAGCATCATTTATAGTAAGTTGATCATTATCAAACAAACCACCACGAGGAACTACAATATTAACCTTAAACCCTGTTCCTGTACCACCAGTAACTGCACATCCTACTTGTGTAAAGTATTGACTACCACCTCTATCTACATTCTCATCTTCTTCATCAGTTATCTTTATAACTTTTCCTAATCCCGTTCTATTATATGCCTTCTCCTGTGCATCTTGATCAGCTTTCTGTAACTGACTTGCTATATCACCAATGAAACGATTATAATTCTGAACCATACCATTATTAGCTTTCTCAAGGGATTCTTTTTGTGCATAGATAGCTTGTCCCATTACATCTTCTGCAAAACATATAGGAACTTTAGGTGTCTTTATCTTACCCCTAGAAGATGGTAATTTATCAGCAGCACTCACGCCAGTTACTTGATCAGTACCACTATCTGTTGTCGTAGTAGTAGTAGTTGTGGTTGCATCCAATAAAGTAGGATCACTAAAATTAGATCCTGATGCTATTCTTTCCTTTATTATTTTCTCTGCTTTATCTAATTCCAAAGATTTCTGAAGAATACCTTCCATCTCTCCACACATTTTTTCAGTGATCTCATTATATTTCTTCATCGTATCCATAGTATTAATAAACTTCTGATCTCCAAACAAATATCTCATACTAGATGGCAGAGCCGCCACAGTCAATTGTAGTTCTTTATTTAAAGACTTAGATGTATATTCCATCATCTTATCCATAACAATCTTCATAAACTTAGAGATCTTACATGCAGTAAGTCCAACCTCCTTATCTAATTGAGATCTAGTAGGAGCCCCAGATACTGCATCAGTATAATCACCCAAAGAACCAAAATACTTATCAATTTTGGCAGTAAGATTATCAATCTCAATCTGTATTGATTTTGTTGCCGAACCTACTATATCATCAGGTTTCATCAATACAATCTTTTCTCTATACTTATCCTCTCTCTTTATATCTCCTGCGGACAACTGATGCATAGCATCAGGATTTTCCATCGTTGCTCCTGGTACAGGAGGAGTATATGGAGCATTAGCAGCACCTACACGGTTATTAATTCCTTCTTGAACTTTTTTCTTAATAAATTCACCAGTCTCCTCAACATTTAATCCCTGTGCTTGTGCTAATGCTTGAGCATTTTGAATATCACGTTGCTGTAATTCACTAACTGGTAGATCCTTACGAAGTCCAAATTTATTAAGACCTACACCAGGAGGTGGAGCAGCACCTTCCTTTGCAATGTCATCTGGTTTTGGTTTTTCTGTTACAAGTCCTGAATCAGGAACTTTTTCCTTTGCAGTTCCTAGTTTAGGTTCTGCTCCCTCTGCATATCCACTGTAAGCAAGATTTCCTGCTACAGTATTGGTTACTTTATAATCAATAGTTCCAGTAGGTAATGGAGTTTGAGCATTATTACCAAGGACTCCCATAATAACAGGAGTCTGCATGTTCTGGCCATCCATCCAGAAACCAAACACAAACATCCCCTGTCGAAGTGCTGAAGTTTGGAAAGCATTACCTATTCCACTACCAGCAGTAACAGGATACATTATATTTGCCCAAGGCAAATTCTCAGCTTCAATAGCAGTATTCCCTTGATCATGAACACCCATGATCCTTACCTTATATCTTCTACCCCATCCTGGAATAGATTCTTTGTTAGGAAATTTTCCTGGTATTATATTATCTCTCCAGAAAGAATCGTCAGCTATCTGACCAATCCACCAAATAAAATTGGATCCTAATACTCCTGAATTAAATAATGCTCCTCCTTCCATACTTTCTTAGTCGTCGTAGACTCTACACTCCAATGAATCTGGATGATTGTCACAGTACACTTCTAAATGCTTATCCTCATGGCGTGTGTGCCAATCGTTTATCTTACCTTCATTAGGTACGACTTCTTCTTCTGTGTGATCATGGAATGCATCATTGTGCATTTCCAAGTCCTTTTCAGTATACTCAAGCATACCATGATTAACATGCTCTTTATGATCCTTGGGATCTAGATAGACCTCATGGTTAAGGTCATGATCGGGTACTTTAGTTGTCATGTGTTTAGTTCCTAGTCTTGGGTTTTCTTCCAAAGGAATCTCTAACTAAGTTAAGTTTAGTTAGTGTATTTTTAGCAGAGATATAATGACATAAATCTGCTATAATATATAGACCTCCTGTTTGGGTATTCTCCTTATCATTTTCAGGATCACCTGATACTTGAGGAGCATCTACAAATATAGCATCTCCTGCATGTAATGTGAAGTTACCAGGTATGGTAATTGTGGTCTTTTGAGAAAATACCTGATTCATTCTCATGATACCCTGATTTAAATATTCTTTAGGTTTAAAATTCTCTTGTTCTCTTTTCTGTACTTGTTCTGACCCTTTACCTTTACCACCACCTGAAGGTAATGAACCTGGATCTAAAAGCATGTAAGTAGTTCGTGAAAAATCTTCATTAGCACCTTCTTTCTTAAACTCATCATTAAGAACAGGCAATTCTTTTCCTGCTAAACTTAACTTATCCTCATTATCCACTGCCTTAGGATTAACTACTTCATAGTAAGTATTAAAAGGATTAAAAACAATAAGACGAGTAGAATAAGCACCTAACTTAAGTTTCTTCTGAACATCTATTGCATTAGATACAGAATATTCAAGTGCCTTTACATCATATCCTGCTGGTGGAGTATCATTTTCATCTGGAGATTCATTATATAATACATTTAACTTAGGTTCCTGTGCAAATAAAGAGTCAATAGATTTAAAATGAAGTCCTTTATTAGTTTCCCAAAAAAGAAAACCTGCACTAATTCCTGTTGCACCACCAGATTCAGGAAGTTTAGGAACTGCACCTCTAGATAACCAATTGATTAAGTAATAAGGTTTTTTATTATTACCTACAAAGTTATAAGTATTTTCTGTAGGTTCTATATCTATTTTCTTTGCTTTAAATCCTTCCTTTCCTTCACTCTTATCTGTAGGACCCAAATATTTTTTATCCTCTAAAAGTTTTTTAATATGATCAGATATCTTTCCATCAAATCTTGTATTAACCCTCACCTTTTCGTTCATAATAAATTCTCTGGATGCTAACTCCAACTGAACTATTTGCTTTCTAGTGTCTTCAGATAAAGGATTGACTTTATTTACATATAAAACCATCTTTAATTCATTCTGATTATTATCCTGAATCTTAACATTAACTCTTTCCTGTCCTACCAAAGGTAATCCCTCAGTAATAGTCTTATAATTTTTAGGATCATCACCTTCACCAACAGAATTACCTGAGTCACTATAAGATACCACAGCTCTCACAGAATCTTGCAAAATACTTTCATAGTATAAGAAAGTCAATGTACCATTAACAATACTTACATTCTTCTCATCTTTATTAGAAAAAATATCTATAATTTCAATAGCAGAACCCTTACCTTCTATAAAGGTTGCCTCTGCTGCTTTTGCTCCTGTTATTTGTGCCATGTGATATTACCCCTACTACTATTTAACCAAAGAAATCTAAGTCTTCATAAGGATCACCACCTGCACCCACAGGAACAGGAACTCTAACAACTTCTTTCTCTCCAGAACCACCTCCCATTGGTGTTGGAACAGGAGGTGGTGGAAGATTAACTTTTATTTCTGAGATACTACCTTCTTCATAATCAGCTTTAGTTTTAAGAGAATCTATAACACCTTGTGCTCCATTCTTTTGATTTGTGGCAATTAAATTCTTACCGTCACTCGCACCCTCATCCTTAAACATCTTAGCAATAACTTCACCTATAGAAGAAGATTTCTTTTCCTCTTTCTTTTTCTCTTTAGATTTATCATCTATTTTTAATTTATCTTCTTCCTTTTTCTCATCCTTCTCAGAAGAACTTCCTCCCTCACCTGAAGGAGGGAAGAAAGATTTAAGTAATAAAGGTCCAGTATTCATAGGGTTTAATAACCAAGGAAGAATTGGTATCTCCTTACCCATCAATAATGATAGAGGTCCAATTAATATTTTTATCCCACCTTTAAATACATTCCATATCTTTCCTTTCATAGGAACCCATCCAGGTATCCATTTTGGAGGATCTTTAGGGAAATCTGGTATCTTAAACTTAGGTATTCCTTCATAGAACCTAGAGAATCCTGCACCAATCCAGTCAAGAACTTTCTTACCACCACTAAGAATCTTACCTATTGCTGCTTTAAGATTCTGACCTACTGCTTGTAATCCTCCACCAAATAGTAAAGTATAAAGCATATCACCAACAAATACACCAATAGTTTCACCTAGAATAGTTCCTAAGATAGGAATAGGTATAAAGGTTCCTAAGAATCCTCCTAATGCAGCACCTATAGTTTTAAAGAGTGCTTTTCCAGGAGGATCTCCAGATATAATAGAAACAATACCAACAACAAGTGGACCAATAATAGGAATCCTTCCAAAGAATTTTGATACAAAAGGTTTAGCACTCTTCATTGCTGGAGCAATAAACTTTGCTGCTTTACCAAATAACTTAGCAGCAAATCCACCAATTTTACCTGCTGCTTTACCAGCAACACCCTTACCCATACCTAATAAATTTTTACCTGCACCTAATATCTTACCCCCAAATTGAGCAACTTTTCCTACTACATTCTTAACACCAGGAATTTTCATCAACAACTTCCCAGCCTTAGCTGCTATGTTCTTAGCAAATTTAATAGCATTCTTAGCAAATCTAATTGCTCTCTTAACAATTACTCTCGCTATTCTAAATGCTCGCTTTACTGCCTCAATAGCTGCCGTGACTGCTTTCTGAGCCCATATCTTCCATACTAAAAATGCTGCTATCAAATCCTTGATAACACCAAGGAACATATCAAATCCTTTCTGAACATTCTCACCAAAAGTTTCTCCTACCCAATTACTTACAGCACCAACCAGTTTATATCCCCAATCAATGATGGTCATAGCAATATTTCCTATCCATCCTATAAAGCCAATAAGACCATCAGCAATCTTAGCAGCCACTCCTAAAATAGGAAGTAACTTTGGTAGATGATCAAATAAAATCATAAACAATCTACCAAGAACAATGGTACTAATAAATTTCCATATCGCACCAAAGATACCTGTACCAGGAACCTTTGGCATCTTAAACTTACCTTTACCCTCCTTCTTAGGTTGTTTCTTTTCTAAATCCTTTTCTTGTTTCTTATCCTCATCATCCTTTGCTGCTTGACGAGCATCTTCTCTCATCTTTTCTTTAACAGCATTAGATCCCTTTAGAAGATTCTCTACCTTGATTACCTTAGTTTGGATAGCCATAAGAGTTCCTTCTACCGTAGAAGTATCTCCTCCTCCACCACCAGTGTCAGTAGCAGGAGCAGGTATTATTCCACTAGGACCACTAGGAACCAGAGAGGTACTAGGACGGATCATTAACTGACCGCCTTGCTCTTCACCACCTCCTCCCATGGCTTCTTGTGCTTTTGCTCTCCTATTCTTTACATTCTTCTTTCTATTCAACAGTTTATCGGTGGCAATCTTTTTTGCCTTACCTTTAACTGCACCCATTGCTGCTTTTCCTAATGCTGCCCAACCCATAATATTATACCGATATTCCTAAAGTTTTGATCTTAGACATCGACACCATTGCTCCAGCATCAAATGATGGTAAGTCTTGTTGAGGTGGTGGTCCTACTGGCTTCTGTGCTTTCATAACCTCATTATCATAAGCAACCGTAACAGGATGATCATGTTTTACAGGTGGTTTGATATCCTGTCCTCCTGCACCCTTCATCTTCTTAATAATCTCTGCACCACCTCCACCTTGCTTATCAAAATCAAACCAACCACCAGTCATAGCATCAGCAACACCAGCAAGACCTCTCATCATTCCCGTTGGTCCAGCACCACCAGCAGCACGATCTGCTCCAGCAGCACCAGCAGCACCAGAAGGACCAATCTTACCAGCAGCACCATTTTTACCAGCAGCACCCATCTTAGCAGCAGCACCATTCTTACCTGCCTTTCCTTCTCCATGCATTGTATTATGAACACCAACAATTAAATTCTTCACTCCTTTAATTAAAGGTTTAAGAATCATTTTAATAATCGGATTATTCTCTATCAATTTTCCAACCATACCTCCAAGGAATCCACCAATCCCTCCTTTCTTCTTCTCTCCTCCTTCTTCTTCTCCACCAGTTACTTCTCCACCACCAGAATAATATCTTACAGGTGTTCTAGGTAATGATATTCCACCACCTTTAAATGCAGGAGCTCCTTGCTTCTCTTGAGGTTTATTTGTGCCACCAGCAGCAGCATTCATTCCCTCTAATGTATCAACACCATACTGTTGTACAGCACCTTTAGACATAACAAACTCACCAGGAGTGAGCATAGCAGGAACAGTATCAGTATCCCCCTTACCAGGAACCTGACCACCCTTATTCATTTTCTCTGGTTGATCTCCAGATTCAGTAGGTTCTTTTAATTTTTGAGATTCATCTACTGCTTTCTGACCTTCATCTAACTTAGCAGTATCACCACTAGGAGGATCTTCTTCTCCTTCACCCTCTTTTAAATCAGAGTCATCAAAACCTTTAGTCTCTTTTAGAGCATCTGCCTCTGCTTTCTCTCCTTCCTTTCCACCTCCCGTTATAAACTTCCATATATTTCCAAACAAATTACCCACAAACTTTACAAGTGCTGTAATTCTATTCACACCCCACCATACCAATGCACCTACAGCTACTACCCACATTCCTGGTCCTAATATAGGTCCAAAGATTGCCAATATACCAGCAACCATAACAGGCCACCAATCCTTAACAAACTTAAAGAGAGAAGCAAGTTTATCTTGATTCTTAGCAAAGTAATCAAAGACATTCATCACAATTCTTCCTAATAGAACTGTCTTAAGAAAGTCCCATATCTTCTGGAAGATACCCATCGCAGGTTTAAGAACTGCCTGTACTCCTTTTACTGCTACACCACCTATCTTCTCTAGTGCTCCCTCTGCTCCCTTTCTTTTCTTCTTCTCATCTGCTTTACGTGCATCATCAGCAGCCTTCTTATCATCTTTAGCACCCTCAGTGAATGATCTACTAATATTATCAAGGCTCTTATTGATTGCCTGAAGTGGTGCTAATAAACCAGCAGTACCTTTTCCTTCTCCTGCTCCTGCTGCTTCTTCTTCTCCTTCTGGGGTTATACTAGATGATATATCTGGTGCTTTAGCATTAGATATCGCTTTTTCTTGCTCATCTATCATCTCTTGTCGCCACTTCTCATAAGCATTTTCCTGTGAAGTTCCTGTCTTAAATGCTTCTGGACTTATTCCTCTCTTTCTTATCTTAAATCTTCTCTTCCTCTCTTCAGGACTTAAAGGTTCTCCAGTTACTGGGTCAGTTCCAGTAGAAATTTCTGTAAATTCTGCAGTTTTTTTATGCTCTTCTCCTGCAGCAGTATCCTTTGCATTCTGTTCTAATCTATCAAGTCTTTCACTGATAGTTTCTTGTGAAGTTCCTTTCTTAAATGCTTCTGGACTAACCTTTTTCTTTTTAGGTTCTGGTTTCTTTTTCTTTGGTATCTTTTTCGCTACAGGTTGAGCAGGTCTCTTCTTCTTTCCTTCTGATTTGAATTTAGGTTCTCCATCAAGTTTAATTAGTTTCTTCTTTGGTTTCTTCTTTGGTTTCTTCTTTGGTTTATCACCACGTACATCATCTAGAAGATCCTCCAGACCTTCAGGTATCTCTTCATTTATTTCTTCTACTTCTTCTTCTAATTCTTCTAATTCTTCTTCTAATTCTTCTATTTGCTCTTCTATTACTTCAGCTTGTTCTTCCTTTTCCTTTTGCCTTCTCAATCCCTCCCTTGTTGTCCATATTTCTATTCCAGTTTCTAAATTAGAAAGTCTCTTCTCAAGCCCAAGCACCCGCATCAAAGTTTTCCTTTGCATTCCAAAGGACTTACTTAATGTCTTATGTAATTGTGAGAGTTGGATCGGTATCTCTTTCTCAATACGATCAACTCTACCCGCTAGCTTATAATGGGGATCGTGTTTCCCCCTTAAAGAAGCTATCATGTTGGGTTTACTAGGCATTCGCTTGTGCTTGTTGTTGCTTGCGTTTTAATTCTTCTTCCTCAAGATGTGCTTGGAGAAGACCCACATATACATCCCGTTCCCACGGAATCATATTTTCTATCTCCGTCAAGCTATATTTATGGTACTGCATCAACGCAAAATTGAGCTTAAAGTAATTCTCCAAGTTCATATGCACCATAGCTACCCGAAAAAAGACGCTAAGCCCTCCAGTACCACTTCACTCTTAACTTTTGTCTTAGGGTTCGTTACCTCAATAGTATGCTGTAACTTAGGCATAGTCTCAAAGAACTTCTCAATTAACTTAAACTGAGATGAATTCATTGACTCAAGAAATTCATTCACTTCTTTCTTAGTACAATCAGCAGTTGCCCAAACCTCTTCATCACTATAAATCTTATCAATGCAAGAAGCAATCAATTGGAATGACTGATCCATTTGATTCTCTTCATTAAAATCGAAATTATTTTTAATAAACTCATCTAAAGAAGGGTACTTCATCTCCATCATCAAATTAGAATCGAGTTTAATCTGAGGACTATGATCATCACTCTTCTCAACTTGAATATCTTCTAGAGCAACCATCACAGGAACAGATGTCTCGCCATCATCAGGACAAATAATATTAACTTCCAACTCTTCTCCAACAGATTTACCACGAATGTTGAGAAAGAGATACTCAATATCAAATGTAGGAAGAGTTTCTATTTTAATTCCCTTCGTCTGCACACAAGACTTAAGCACTGCTTTAATAGCATTTGTAATTTGCTTGGTGTCTTCACTCTCCATAGCAATCACAAGCACCTTCTCTTCTTTAACTAAGAAAGGTCTATATTTAATCGTCTTTCCTGACGATGGCAACTCCAATTCATAGGTTGGCGTGGCAATCTTTGGTAATGGCATAATGTTTTATAACAAGTCGTATATTTATATATAAGGGTTTTTAAACTCCAAATACATTATCTACTAAATCATTCAATCCTGTAGGAAGAACAGTATCAAAAACATTAGTAGCAAAGTCAGTCAATCCATTAGAATTAAATTGAGATTGTTGGAATGGATCAGTCTCAGTCCATGCGGTTCCGATACTTGTTCCTGAAGGAGAAGATCCTAAATTTTTTATAACATATCTCATATATGTCATCTGCACACTACACTTTAATAAAGATGATCCATCATAAGTTATGGGCATGGAAGTTATGCTACGAGGATAACTGTTCACAAATGTATATTGCAATTGACTTTTAAGATCTCTCTCAAATTTTATAACTTTTAATCCCTGTTTATTCATATACTCATCAGGATACCTTGCTCGATAAGAATATGCTGGATTTATTGCTTCATCTTGATCTTCATTTACAATCTCACTGATCCAAGTCTCAAAAAATTTAATTGGCAAATACTGAGAAGCATCTATATAGAAACTTAAATCAATTGTCTCATCATATATTCTCCTATATGCATGTCTTTCAGTAACTCCAGTATAATCATTATTAACTTCTGTAGTAGCAAGAGATGAACCAGGAAGAACTGCTTCACTACACATTAAATTTAATCTATCTTGCTGAACACTAGTACCACCTAAAACATTTCTAAGTTTTGCACCAAGAGACCCTGAGGGGAATCCAATTTCCACATCAAAATGTGACGTTAATGCTGGAGCAAGTAACGCTGATTTGATTGTGTCGATGTTTCTTATGGTAGGCATTTATAAATACTATTTGATCTTATATATTATGTATGGCCGAAAGCAAGAAGAGTTTATTTAGACCCACCAAACCAAGGAAATATAAAGGTGATCCTACTAATATTATATGTCGTAGTACTTGGGAGAATAAATTCTGTAGCTGGTGTGATCTAAATGAGAATATTGTAGAGTGGGGAAGTGAAGAGTTTTGGATACCCTACCGTGCTCCTGATGGTAAGACAAGACGTTACTTTCCAGATTTTATTATCAAAGTAAAAGAAAATACAGGTAAACTTAAGACATATGTGATCGAAGTTAAACCCGCAAAGCAAACGAGACCACCCAAGCAAAGAAAGAAGGTAACTCAGTCATACATATATGAATGTAAAACCTATGCAGTTAACCAA
>CETC01018373.1_pt1 | contig 16566 bp, 29 predicted proteins | sample 326911 | NCBI WGS metagenome assembly CETC01 (sample SAMEA2622694, study PRJEB7988) | marine metagenome | isolation source: saline water (ENVO:00002010), including | reverse complement strand
CCTAAAGTACCAAATACATTAGCATTATCAACAGCTTCTACAATATTATTATTATTCCCAACTATTATGTTATTTCGTGAATTACCTTCAATAGTATTATTAGAACCTAATATATAACTATTGGAAGTTCCTTGACCTACTACATTTGATTGACCACTAAGTGAATTTTCTTCAGTTCTTAAACTTGTATAAATATCTGTAGTTGGTTGAAATGCTTTACAAGTGCTTGTAGCTCTATCAAACGTATAACCATAAGCAGTACAAAGGCTTTCATTTGGTGTTACTTCATTATCTAACCTATCAACAAAAGTTACAGTTCCTAATGCATCTACTGATAATGGTTTAGCTGATACATTAGCTCTAAATGGAGGGGTGCTTGGTGGATAGCTTCTTTTAGACATAATTCAATAGTATTAATTCAACAGTTGCAAAATCATTTGGCTTGTAGTCAATTTTATTTACCCTATACGCTCGGTTTTTAATCATCACTTGGTCATTAAATTTAAACGTATTAATATCACCTGCATTTAGATTAATTTTAACTGTTACAACCCTTGTGTTAGGGTCATATAATTCGTCATAATATGGCAACCAAAATCTATTAAATAAATTGTTCACAGATGGTGTCCAAGCAGGAATTAATTGACAAGCACCAAAGTTATAATCTAAAGAACTCACAGATGATGGCATACTTGAAAGGTGTCCTGCTTTTAAATAAAGAGTAAGTGTTGCTGCTCCAACAGAATTTTGTGCAGGTACATAATAATCAATTGTTCCTGTAGTTGACAAACCTGCGTTATACATAATTCTTGGACTATTATCAAAACTAGCTGTTTCCCCATCTTCACTCATAGAATATAAAGAAGGAATTACAAATTGTTGGTATTGGCTCATTAAAGGTTTTAAAACTGTAGCCGCAAAAGGTTCTGCCACTACTTCTTCTTCACCTGCTAATAATGTAAGGTCTGTCGCATCCCAAACCGCACTACCATATAAGAAACCACCCACATCTCTTTTATAAACTGAAAAAGCATAATCATCTTCATCTTCTACATATTTGAAAGTAGTTTTTTTATTTAGTTCTGATAATGGTTCTATTTTCATAGTTTCATAATTAACCTTATCTGTCCAATTATGAGTTATGCCCCTATCAGCTAAAGAAACTGAATTATTGTTAGATGATTTTATAAATACGTGTTCGTAGGTTTCTATTATAATATTATTAACGTCATCAGGGTCAGGGATTGTAACCATATTGAACATAGTCATAATTCCCTTTAAGAACTCCCATTGGTTTAAATCTGACCTTGCAGAATCTAAAAGAGTATAAACTTGGGCGGCATTATTATTCCAATCGACATCTAAATAACTTGCATTACCTAAATAAACCTTCACTTGATTTGAAGAATCGTCGTGTTGTCTTGCTCTAAAACCAATAAATTCACCACTATTTAAAGTAGTTGAAAAGCTGCCTTGCAAAATACCATTTAAAGTACCTTGAGGATTTAAAGTACCTGAAGTAGTTGCTAAAGTTTCAAGCACTACCACACCACTCGGTCCTGTTTTCATTTTTTGTAACCTCAATTCCACTTTTCTAGTTATACCTGAAATAACAGTATTAGTATTAAATAAAGTAAGCCTATATTGCCCTGTAACTTGTAGATTATTCACATCAGAAGTAAACCTATTTACATTCCATAAATTATCACCAACTAAAGTTTGTTGGGTTTGTAAATTTATCAACTGAAAAGATTGTGTCATAAATTGGTCAGTTGTTTGGTCTGTTTTTTGATATAACAAACCTGTTTGTGAAGGTGCTGCCCCATTCTCATTAGCACCCCAATTAAAGTCCATATACAACTTCTTAAATGTAGTAGTATTGAAAAAAGTAGATGTATAAGTAAAAGGTGAATCAGAAAATATTCTATCAATTAAATATTTAAGTTGTATAAAGGGTCTAAAAGCATCTTCCAATTTACTTAATTTAGGGTTTCCTGCTGTACCACCATATCCATCAGAAACAACCATTTGATGATTCCAATCAACAAAAGGATATTTTACAGTATCATAAGCATCTCTAAAACCTGAATCGGCAGGGTATGTATATGAAATTCCTGTTCCTGTATTATTCCAACTATTTTGTATTTGTGTTATGTTATAATCGTGTTCCAATTCTAAAAAACCTAAGTCTTGGAAAGTTCTTATTTTTAATGTGTCAGCTAAAGCAGTTACTTCAGCATAAAGATTTACATTGTAGCTTAGTTCTCCATTTTTTTCTGATATATCTAATAACCTTAAAAAGCCTTCAAATATTACAAAACCATCTTGTTTTAATACTGCCTTAGTTTGAATTAATGGATTAAAGTTTATTGACTGTCCATCTACATATCTTGTTATTTCAAAGACATTATCAAATATTAGATTGTTTCTTTTTGAAGCAGGTAGGTTAAATGCCTTAGAGTATGATTGTACTTTTTCTGCTGCATTTTTAAAATTATCTACACTTAAAGTCAAAGGAATGTTTTCGTCTTCATAAAGGTCACAAATAAAAGAACCATTATCTACTTCTTGGACAGGTTGTGGTGGTTGTTCTTCGGCAGCCTTAACAGAAAATGAGGTAATAATAGTAGGTAAAGTATTATTTTCGTATTGAACTAAAAAGATTGTATGATTTGCACTTGGAGCTGTAATTTGTACTGTTGCTTCTGCTGAAGCATTTGGAACTGCTGTGACAAATTGTGTTTGAGTAGGTATTGAACCTGAAGCACTAGCATCATAAATTCTAATTAAAACAGCTTGTGCTGCTGCTGAGCCTGTATCCCAAGTGATTTTAACATCATATAAAGCACCTGCTGTCATCCCACTTATTTTTTGAAAAAGACAATTAATGCCGTTATAAAAGAATACAGCAGAAAGAGAGCCTGTAACACCGCCACCCATATTAGTAGAATATGCAGCATACCACCCACCAGGAACCATAGTCGAATAAACATTATTAACTGCTGTAGGTGATAATTGTGAGCCTGACATAGAAAAATAACCATTATAAGCTGTAAAAACTAAAAAGTTATTATGATTGGTTAACATTTCTGTTTGAGGTAAAGACGAAAAGGGGTCTGCTACTCCATTATGTGATTGTCTATAAACTACTAATTGTACTGACATTATATTGCTTGTGTTCTTAGGGTTTTACTTTTTTCTACTTCAAAAGTGTATTGGATAAGTTTATCATTTGCAACTGTTTTCTTAGTGAAGTTTGTAGTTGTTAGTCTAACAGGCATTACCTCTTGATTTAAAACTTTTCTTTCGCTTGTCTGTGTTCCTGCTGATGATTGTTGTCTTGGTAACTCCCAATCTTTTAACATATAAACTTCAGGGCTATTTACAAGTTCTTCAAACCAATCTGTATGTTCTTCTGTAATGTAGTCTGTATTCATTCTTATTTTCTCAGATGCATTTACTCTAAATGACTTAGTGCCACCCTTATACCCTTGAGGGTTGTAGGTGCTTGAGTTCCAAGTCCCCCCTAGCTGTTGGTAGGTTGTGCTTTTAGTAGCTATTGACCTAACAGATTTTTGGTTAAATGTATAATAATCCCAAGTTCCAAATTGATTTAACCAAGTTAAACGAATTGGTTTGTATTGTTTTAAATTAGGGCATAAAATATCAAATCTTCTTGTTTCAGAAACAGCATCTCCCACATCATCTAAAAGCCTTATAGTATAATAAGCTAAATTCCCTTCTAAATGTGTATTAAATGTACTATTTACTTTTAAATTTGCAGGACAAGCAGCTATGTATAAGATTCTGTTTTGCATTGCCCCTCCTACCTGTGTAAACCCTGTAAAACCGCCTGTTTGTGTTGTTCTTGGTACATTATAAGATGTTAAAACCGTATCATCAGCTTTATACATTTTGACTTCATACTCTTTTACATCACACAAATTACTTGAAAACGAACTTATCGCTAAAAAAGATAGTGTGCCATAATCTTCAGCTCTTACATATTGTGTTGATGGTGCATTAGTAAGGAATTTTTTTGTTTCTGTCTTTTTTATTCCATAGTCTTCTAAACTATAACCAAAACCATAAGCAGCACCCATCCAAGTTTCTATAACAAATTTTATAGCGTCAGAATGTTTTACATAACCATTATTTATTCGACCACTTGCTACAGTTACATTGGCTGTCGCCACTATTGCATTACTTGAATCTGTAAATTCTGTGTAGCCAACTATGGTAAAATATCTAACAGCATTTTTACTCCTACTATACTTATCTATAAGATGTATTGGAATGTCTTGACTGTATCCTCCATTTATTTTAAAGCTTGAATCATCAGTTGCTATATTATCAGCAGACACATAATTTTCTAAAATTCTATTAACATCTAAAAGTCCAACTCCTGCATTATTTGGAGTTGTTTTAAAAATACCAATACTTGAAGCAGTTATTGAATTATCACCTACATAAATATTAAAACAGAACTTAACATTTTGCTCTTCTGCTACACATAATTCATTAGATAAACCGACTATTAATTCTTGACCCACAGGAACTTCATGAAAAGGAAGTGATTGTGCTATTTCTGTTGTATATGATGCCATTAGTTTACTGTTGTTTTGTTCATACTATCTATAATATCTTCTTTTAAATTTTTTAATAATTCAGGACCGAATCTTTTTAAGCCTAGACTTAATGGTCTTTGAAAAAAACTAATACCTTTAATTCCTTTTAATTTAATGCTTTTTCCAATTAAAAAAGCTAAAGACTTGTTGCTTATAAATCTACCTGTTTTTTTATCCCTTCCTTTTAATCCTCTTGCTTGTATCCATTTTTCTAATATGCCTGGAGGTGGTTGTTTTGATTTATACTTATATGGACTTTCAACTGTCCTTTCATCCCAAGTTTTATATTCTTGTATATTTTTATTTCCTGAAACACCTTTATCTACAAAAGTACCATAATCTTCCATATAAAAATTTACCGAAAAACCATCAGGAGTATTAACTACCTTAAACCTAATAGAATTATATAAACTCTTATTTACATTTTTTTTAGCTTTAGTTAAATTGCTCCTAGACTGCTGAACAACATATTTACCAAAGCTATTTAAGTACCTTTCTAGATTTTCTGTATTCATTTATACAGTTGCTATAAATAACTCTACATTTACACTATTAGTAGCACCTACTGGTCTTACTTCTAGTTTTGTTAAATCAGCTAGTGAGCCATAGGTTGGTACTGCATCTGCTTCTGCTAATAAAACATCTTCAGCTCTTGCTAATATATGAGAATTACCAAAAGGAATTAATGTAGTGTAATTAGACGCTGCACCTGCCACACCTAACTCCATATCTGTATCGGTTGATAGGTTAGTTACTCTAATATACTTTACATTCTCTTTATCAATTGCCCCTGCACTATCATAAACATTAGCTGCAAATGTAGCTACTGTTGTAGTTGCTGAATGTGGACAAGTTACTATCCTTTCAAATACATCATTTATCCCTGAAACTGTTAATGAATTTGTTGAACCCCTATTAGAGGAATTTAATGTTACCGCTTCTGTAATTGTTACTGTTAAATCTGCCATTTTATAATTTTATTGTTATTTTAAAAAATCCTATTATTACTTTATATTTTCCAACTTTAAACTTGAACATTATTGACCTTTTCCGCTACCTGAAACAGGAATATTACAAGTTTGGAAGTCATTATGTACCAATATTCCTAAATTAAAAACCCACCCACAACACAAATTGTCAAACCTTTCTTGAAATGGTTCTATATTAAATTGGTCATCTGTAAAATATACAGGTGCATTAATATCATCTACAGTAGTTAATGACTGTTGTACTGAATGTCTAAACATACCTATAAAATCTGTAACTATTTGTAAAGTTTCATTAAATACATCTTGCTCATTACTAAGTGTCTTGTATAATTTGTTGTAGGTAAAAGAATTATTAGCCGTCCAATCAGATTTTTCATCTACCATATCCATAATAAATATCTGAAAATTATATGTTAATGTAGAATCACCTGTTGTTACTGAAGTTGGATTTATATGTAGTAAAGGAAACTTTGTTTTTTTCTCCATATCAACCTCCCATATATCTCCTACCGATATAGTTTGTATTTGTTGATGGCTTTCCGCCATATCAAGCAAAGTGTTTACTACATTATTATAAGTTTTGTTGTGTACCATTTAATTTTATTTTTTGACTTTCATTTAAATCTGTTTCATAACTGAGCCACGTTAAGCACTCCAATAATCCTAATTTTGTTATCTTATCTAAATTAACTATTTGTTCATTACAAAGCCTGTGCATTACTCCGAACCATCCCCATTTGTCGCTGACTGATTCTGTGACGATAGAGTTTTCATTTCCTTCAGCTTCTCCATCAAAAATGATTGCGAAGTCGTTAATAATGCGTTCACGAAAGCAAAAAAAAACCTTAAAGCACTTTGTACCTGTTCTGCTGACATCAACTTCATCTTTTCGGCTCGTATAGTTATATTCCCATCATAAGCTTCAATAGTATAGACATCATTTTCTTTTTCTACTATTGGTCTATATAGTACAGCCATAATATCTGGCATATTCTCTTGGATTCCTGTTTTTATAAAATGCTCTATATCAGCGTATTCCCCAAGAGTAATATCATCCAAATTAGGGTGGAAACCATACTCAACCCCATCTATCTCAATTATCCTTTTTAAAGAACTGTCTTGTACTGCTTGTAACTCACTTATCTCACTCATTATTATAGCTACATCTCTCAAACTAAGCTGTTTTATCAATTGCTTAGGTATATCAGACAGAAGTGCTATAGTATCCTCCGCTTCTTTTGTTTTACTGTCAGACTGAAATTCAATTAACTTTATCCAAGTTTTTAAATTTACGTCTGCCCAACTTTTTATTAATTTAAACTCCTTTACCTTCCCTTGCTTCTTAATTTTTATTTTCATAACATTCTTATTATATAATAGAAAAACTTGTTTTTTAGTTTAAAGGTATTATCTTTGCATCGTTTTCTTATTAGTTTTAGTTATGCGAATTGGGGTTGTCTTTATGGCAGCCCCTTTTCTATTGTACAAAATACTTACCTGCATTTGGGTTATCTAAATGATATATAACGTTATATCTAATTCCATCGATTGCGTGGTTGTAATTGTCTACATAAAGTTTAGAGCCTTTGTCTGCATATACATAATTGTTCAATTCTTTAGCTATATTAGTTGATTCAGGTGATACCACTAAATGGTAATCTTGCATTCTAGTAATACCACTTTCAATTGTTCCTTTTTTTACAGGTTTTATATTTACGCCTAAATGCTTTAAATCCGCAATAAGACGTGGCTCTGCACTATCTGCGATTATTAATTTATCACCTACCTTATCTAATACTATGGTGGCTAACTCTTGGCTTTTTAAACCATTCTTATAAATGTGTTCTTTTAAATATATCTTTTTATATTTTTTGTCTATTGCTACTTCAGTAAGTGAATCAGGGTCTATACTAAAACCAAAATCCATTCCACAAGAAGTTTGTAAATTATCAGGATTAAATTCTCCAATACTCCAATTATCAAAAACAACACCCTCAGCTTTATCTAACCAACCTCCTAATATTTTATGTTGATACTTTTTAAAATTATTATGTTTTATACTCTTAATACGCTCTAGGAAGCTCGTGGAGAGATTATCTTTGTTGTCTAGGTATGTACTGTGGATATAACACACATTGTCTTTAACGCCATTAAAACCAGCTTGAACGCCTTTATCTTGAAAAAACCTATTATATATCCAATGTTCTTTAGTTACAGGATTAAGTATTAGTATTACTCTATTTTGTATATTCTTTTCTCTTATACTTAAATCGATAGTATCAAAGATGTTTTCGTCTATTAGTTCTTCAGCTTCGTCAAGAACCCAATTTGAAACTCCTGTTAAGGATTTTAGACTTGCTGTCTGATTACCTGCTGACGTTTTTATACCTCTAAATAAAATGTCTGATTTGTTCTTTAAGTTAACTACCTCTGCTTTGTTTACACTAAATATATTCTCATACCCTAAAAGACTTATCTTTTCTAAAAATTCAGGTATTATAGATAGGTGTGCTGACACCATTGTATATCTTGTAAACAAAACTCTTATATTCTTAGACATTGTAAGCAATGTAAGAAATACTGTGACAGCAAACGATTTACCAGAACCCCTACCGCCTGTAATTATAAAGTATCGACAATCAGAGCTGAATAAAGGATTATATTTTTCGTTAAGATTCAGTTTTTACAAAGTTTATTAATGGCATATTTAAACTTTCTTCATTTGATGTAACATCTACTCTTTGTTGTGGTTTACCATAGAAGTATTCGAAGAATAATTTAACCGCCCATTGTTCTTTTTTTTCTAATCCTTTTTGTAATGACTCTAACGCCATTGCGTTCATTGGTGTTAGATTCTCTATTAACTTTTGTTCTTCTGCTTTTGGCTTACGTCCTGCTCCTGCTCTTTTTCCTCCGTGTGTGTTCATTTTGAAATATTTTGATTAATCAAGTTGCTATTATATAATAGAAACTCACTTGATTTCATTTGGTGTTATTAATTTTATGTGTTTGTAAGAATAAATCATAAGGGTCATATCTATAAATATTTACTTTTCGTTTACTTGTTTGCTTCCAAGTGTTTTTATGGCTTATTCCGTATCTTTGCCCTATCTTGTGCCAACCCATAGTTTGCCAAAATATATTAGAAGGCAAATCATCTGCACACCCACAACTAAAAGATAAAGTCCCTTTTTTAGAGCCATAATCAATAACAGTATCCAAAAGTAGCTGACCTCTTTTCATCATTCTTGCATCAGTTTGTAAACATATCTGAGCTACCTTCCCTATTTTCCATACTGAACCGACTCTACCAAAAGAAGCTAAAACAAACCCTACCAAATCGTTATTACACTCACACACCCATAATTTATCATTACAAACATCACTCCATCTTTTTCCTGTTTTAATTCCTGTAATAGCTGCTTCATAAGCTATTTTAGGAATAAAACCTAAGCAGTTATTTTCTGTTTTTGACAGGCTTACAATATATTTCAAATCTTTAATTTCAGCAAACCTTATATTTCCATATTCATTACTCGTATTCATTTGGCAACATTAGTCTTATTCCTAATTCTGTTAACGCCCAAATGCGTATTTGGTCTGCATAAAACTCAAAGTCTTTAGTGTTCATTCTAGCTGTGCTATTAACTGTTTGTAGTCCTATTGTTTTGTCGTGTATCTCTATGCTTTGCCATTCACTCGCAAACTTAACCTTTAGACAATCGTGCATTTCGTCAGGAAAATATCCTAACTCTTCTGCTAATGGTTGTACTATACACGCCCAATAATAATTGTTCTGCATATTAGACCTGTTGTTTCTTTGTTTCTTTACCTTTACAATATAGTCGCTTTCTAGTTCTTTTAAATAATTAAATAAACTCTGCTTATCTTGTTTATTGTTTATCACAAAATTCATATTGCATACATCTTTTTGTTAAACTATTTTCACGTCTTTCTTTTAATGCTTTTGTTATTATCTTGCTTACACTTGTAGAATTTACTTCAAATATATCTGCCATTTTTCGTAGGTTTTTATCAGTATTGTCATCAAAGTAATACTCTACTATTTGTTCTACTAGCTCTTTAGAATAACGTTTGTACTTTTTTCTCATTTATTTAAAAGGTTCGTGTATGCCACGTTCACCTATAAGTTTTTCTTTTGCACTATCCCACAAATAATCACCTTTTTTCTTTTTGCTTAATGATGGTTCTGTACGTTTAAGACTTGGCATTCCTTCAGCAGGTTCACTATCCATATACTTTCCACAACTACATTGCACATCAGAAACCCATTTATTATCAACTAAGATAATCTTTGTTTTTCCAATTTCTTTTTCTTCTTTACAGCATTTACAAGTGTATAGTGTCATTGTGCTAAACTTCCTGATTTTGTTTTTTCTTTTACATATAATCTATCTAACTCAAAGTGTAAGTGGTTTATCGCTTTCTGTATATCTTGCTCAGTTGGGTTGCCTTCTTTTTTTCCTGCTCGTAATAAGTAACTTACTGCTGTTCCTACATTATATGATAAAGCAAAGTCCTCTACTACTCTTCTTGCTGAGTATCCGTATTTTGTTCCTGTATAGTAACTTGGTTCTGTATTTTGTTTATAATCTGTCGGCATCTTTCATTCTTTTTAAGTTGTTATTTAATTTTTTGTTTCGGTTTCCATTTACTTTATGGTCAATAAAAAAAAGTGTTATTCCACTTATTACAAAGACCACAACTATTACTAATATTATATCCATTTTTTATTCGCTATATTTTCTATACAATTTTTTTATTCCATCAAAGCAAGTTGATATACAAGACCCACAATTAGTAGTTGGTTTATAATTAGTCATATAAATAGTATTATATGTTTCTATCATACGCTTTTTAGCTGCTTGGTTTTTTGCTCTTCCTGTTTTTAAATCCTTCCACATATCTAATATTTCATCAATTAAATGTTGTGGTAAATCATCAGGTGCTTCTATTACTTCTGTTGTCTTTAACCAATACTTTTCAGGACAAGACATAGGAGCAATACGTGCCTTCAAAGACATAAAACACAAACACCGTTTACAACTTCCTGTGGGTTTAAAATAATAAATACAGGATTTGCATATTTCAAGCCTTTCATTATATATCTCATCAGGTACAAAAAATTTATTCATTTAATTTTTCTTTAAGCATTGTTCTTACTTTGTCTATTGTTGTAAATAAACTATTTCTGCTTATTCTTGTTTTTTTATGTAGTGAGTCGAGTGTATTAGCTTCATAATAATATAATTCAAAAATCTTTTTATCGTACCAACTACAATCTTCTAATGCTACATCTATTTCTTCTAACTTATTTAGTTGCCAATTATCTACTTCTTCATTCGGAATATTATGTAAACTTTTAGCAACGTTATTATCAAAGTATAAATTATCATCGTTAAGAGTACAACTAAGAGTGTAAATAGAACTGTCAATATGTGAGTAAAACTTTTCATATTTATAAAAAAAACTACTTCTTGTGCTTATTAATGCTCTTCTTAATGCTACCGCTCCATAACGTGTAATACCATCAATTCCATCTTTTTCCCATATTTTAGATAACACATCAGGATTCATTTGTAAAAAATATAACATCAACTCTTGAACAGCGTTATCAATTTTATTTTTATCTTTTGTAAGACCAGAAGCCATAGCTCTAAACTTGTCTGATAGTTTTGCTATTTCAGCATAAATATCATTCATTAGTTGTTTCTATTTTATCTATCTTATCTACTGTTTCGTGTAGCATTTCATCTAAAACTATTTTATAAGCTCTTAAAACAGAAGCATTTCTTTTAGTTTCTAATGCTGCAAAAAAACCATTTGTAGCTACCGATACATTTATAGGTATTATCATCAACCAATCAAAAAAATTATGTTCTTTTGTTCCTGAACCATAGTTGTTATGATATTCGATTATTAAATCTATAACTTTTAAATAGTTTTTATTTTTAGCTTTTGTACTGCATTCTTTCACAAACTCCATACACATTAACAAGTAAGTTTCTATTGCTTGTTGGTGTACTTCATTAACATAAATGGGTTTGGTCATACGCAAACTTAATAGAAAAGTTTACTCTATTCCCTTTTCTTTTTTTAACTTATTAACAACGTCCTTGTAATAACTGATTTTTTCTTCATAATCTACTCTAGTAAACTTAACTGTTTGTCTTGCTTTAAATTGTAGTTCTTCTGCTGTTCCTTCACCATATTTTCCATCTAAATGAAGCCCAAACCTATACTGTTCGCCTTGCCCAAATAGATTATCAGCAGCCGATTGTGGCTGTACATTAATTTCACACCATCTAGTGTTTAAATGTCTTCTAGACATAAAATGACCTGCGTGAAGTTTTTTGTAATGGTAAACCCTTCCTGAAGTAAAACATTGCACCATTCCTTCATGGTCAGTTGCTTCTCTGAGCCTAATGAAAAGGCTAAACCACTTATCTAATTCTTTTTTTAATTTACTAATCGATTTCACAAAACATTCCGAGTTGTTCGTATAATTGTATTGGTGGTGCTTTGTATAAATATTTAGCTATTGTTGTGCTTCTACCAAATCTAGTTTTTTTAGTTAAAGGAATGCTGTCTATATGGTAACCATCTTTTCTATGGTTAAATATAATAGCTGAAAGTCTGGTAGCTCCGTATTCCCTTATTGCTTCATAGCTAGTTATACTTCCGTAAGTCTTTAAGTGCCAAAGGATTGCGTCAGACTGACTTTTTACTTGGTTCTCTGTAATTTGTATTGCTTTCATTTTTCTTTTTTTTAGTTTTACGATTATTAGGCATATAGTTTACAGCCATATTAAATCCAAACATCATCTTAAAAGAACCGCATTCGTCTGGATTATAAAGTTTTTCTTTTTTCATTTAAGTAATTTAATTGGTTCTTGGTAAAATGGTACATTTTTTTGTCCTAGTGTATGTGTTTGGTGGTATGCATCATCTATCACCTTTTTATGAGTATATGTCCATTTATAAAAAGTTCTAATATTTAAAAATGGTTCATCTTTTCCAAACCTAACCCCTTGATGAAATGCGTCTTCAATTTGGTTGAATGTCATATTACCAAACCTTTTTTCTTTTATAAGGTCTTGTGCAAATATTTGACTTAGACTTGCTAGTGTTTTTGAGTCTGAGTTATGCCCTATTTCTACTGCTGTTTTTGCTATTAAGTCTAACACCTTACCTGTTAGTTCTTGTAAGTTTTCTTGTTTTAGTGGTTTCATAATTTTATACTTCTCATTAATTTTTCTTCTTCAAATAAATCAAAAAATTTATTATCAACTAATTCATCTAATTCCCAACCATCTTCATTATGTATAATATCAGGCATCATTCCGTTTACATACCATTGTGAAATTATATTTAAAACCTGCATTTCAGTTAATCCTAAATCTTCTATTATATTGTTGTTGTATTCTAATTCTTTCATATTTTTTTAAATTAATTTTTTAGCTTCTTGCCAAGCGTTTATTTGTTTATCTAGCTTTGACATTGTTGGTTTTTTATATTCTCTTTTTTCCCACGTGATTATTGCTTGTTTCCAATTTTTCATTTTGTTTTTTCCTATCATCCAATCTTTAGATTCATAAAAACTTATAAAAGCTTCTGCATCTATATTATTTTTACGCAATATACAATAATTTTTAATATCATCTAAAGTTGGTTTTTTAAAGCGCTTACTATTACTATCTGTAAGATTAGTATTAGTATATACTTTAGTATTAGTATTATCTCTTAAATTATTTTGTGTAGGGGGGTCAATTAATTTTATGTGCCTAGACAAAATTTCTTTAGTACCCTCCTTAAAAATTGTGTGCCTAGTTATAAACTTGTTGTCTTCTAAGCTTTTTAACCAATTTTGTATTGACGTTTTACTTACACTATAAAGTGTTGCAAAATATTGTGTAGAGGCAATACACTTACCATTCATATTACATAGCGCTGTTATCTCTGCATAAAGCAATTTAGCGTTAGGTGTTAAATCCTTACAGTATCTTACCTTAGATGGGATAACAGCGTAATAGTTTGGCTTTGTCATAAAATCTCTAAATTATAGTTACAATCTCTGAGCGCTAACTTACACAATTCTAATTGATTGTAAAAATCCCTGTAAGAAACTTTAATATCTACACCCACTTCACCTGAATTGATTCTAATTGTAGTTTGGGGTTTTTTACTATGTCTTACTCCATTTTCTTTTAAATGTTCTCTTAAATGAAACATATCGCTAAAAGTTCTTTTTTCTCCCTTTGAACTTGTATAAGCATTATAAATTTTATTAAAACAATCCCTGTATTTTTCCCAAGAAGAATAATTAGATTGGTGTACTTTTTCATAATGCCAAACTGAAGCTCTATCTCTTTTAATTTCTTTAGCAATAATAGTAGGGTGTATATCGTCTACCATTCTAGCCACAACAGCCGCCACAGCTCTAGGTACTTGTAATTCACTACGTCTACTTTTATAAGCTAGTGAGCCTTTACGCAACCCCATTAATGAAGTTGTAAGATTGCATAAGTTTTTAAAATTATCTTTCTCTATCATTAGAAAGGCATTTCATCGTCAGAGGTCATAAATTTACCGCCAACCGTTTCTTCACCAATATTAGAAATAAACCAACCATCTATATTGTGATAATATTTTCCATTGTATTCTCTTGAAGATAAATTAACTGAAACGTTAACCTCTGAACCTTCATTAATATCCCTTAGCTTTTTAACTTTATCACCAAAGAAACTAACTACAACTTCTTTATTAAAGTCTTTTCCGTTTTGTTCTATCACAACTGATTGTTTTTCCCAACCTTTTCCTGATTTAGATACACCTGTTTCTCTATCTAATTTTTTAACTAGTTTTCCGATTACTTGCATTTTTGTTTATTTATTTAATTATTAAAAAAAGGAAGTGAAAGAGGATTGTAATTTTTACAAAGTATAACCGCTGAGTTAATAATTTGATTACCAACCTCTTCCACAACCTACGTTAGTTCTGTTTAAAGTCTTCGCTCTCATCCTCGCCAAAACATCCCAATTCATACATTCCTGTAATTTGGAGGACCGCTCTACTAAAACTTCTTTTTTGCGCCATTTCTAAAACATAATGCGACATAGTGTTTCCGTCTTTAAATCCTTGACCTTTTAAAGCAGAGCCAAAAGTTTCAATAGTATTAGTGTCTTTTATTGCAATAGCTTTTACAGCCGCAAAATTTGGTTCACACTTAATACATTCGTAGCGTATAAATATATTTTCTGCTGCTGCTATTTTCTCAATTCCACTTCTTGTGATAATAATATAGTGTCCTCCCTGATGTTTAAACACATCGTCTTTTGTTAAGTTGTACTTAATGTACTTTTCTTTTAATACTTCAGTTTTCATATCTAATTTGTTAGTTAATAATTTGGTTAAAAATACTAATTTAAATTTAAAATTAAAGCTTTTTTATTTTCTTTATACAATTCTTCATATTGTTTAAGCCTTTTAGCAATCTCTTCGTTTCTTTCTTTGTTGTAAAATCTTGTTCCTTCCTTTTCTAATTCATAATTATATGATTCGTCAAGGTTTAAACCTGTTTTATCTATATACTCATCTAAGGCTTTGTCAATTTCTGATTGTGTTCCAAAAATCCTAATTGCTGTGCCTACTTCTTTTAAATCATTATCAAATGATAGTAGACCGCTTTTCCATTTAGAGATTGTAGTGTAACTTCCATTAGGGTAAAAGTAACAATCTTCACATTTTAATTCCATTAGTAGTTCCATTGTATGTGTAGCAATGCTGAAGCTACTGTTAATACTATAAGAGATGTATATAATAACCAAGATGGTACTTTGTCAATAAATCTTTGGTCTGCATTTTCTATCTCATATTTAGTGTAGTCATTTTTAAATACAAAAGTTGCTAGTTCTTGTGCATTCATTATTTGTGATGACTTACTTAATTTGTTTGTCACTTTGTATTGTGAGCCTGTTTTGATGTTTAGTGTTTTCATATCTATTTTATTAATTAAACTTAGGGCAAAGATATAAAAATATAATGATATTAACATAATTACTTACAAAGTTATTAACAATTATAATGTTAGTAATGGTATATGCTAGATTACAGCGACTTTAAGTGCTGTCTAGTATATTAGTATAAAAAGTGTGAGAAAGTGCCTTAAAAGGCTAAAGGGTAGGGTAAAAACTATATGCTACAAAGTAATACTATTACAATTAATAGCATATAGAATAAAGAAAGTTTAGTTGAATCCTTTATTTTCATTATAAAGGCATTAAAAGATTAATAGGGAGTGTTCCGTTGTTTAGAACTACAGAACACCCTATTGCTTGGCGTTTAAAGTTTTTTGCATAAGCTGCTGCATAAGTGTCGGCATCTACACCGCAACCTACTTGCATTCCAAACACTCTAAACCTTTTCCCAACAAACCATTTGCAGTAAGCTTCTGTGTGAGTATGACCACATACGCTTGACATTAGGTTATTCTTTGCCTTGCTTTGGGCTTGACCGCCTTCACCATGCTCATAAAGAACATCATCATAAGTAACTGATTCAACCCAATTCCAATTAGGAGTTCCTAAAACGTCATTATAAGATTTTATCCATGCAGCAGGAATACCACCTGTCATACTTTTCCTTGAAGCCATGCGGTCATGATTTCCTATACAAACATCAGCTATAGGGAATGCTTTATACCATTTTCTTATTTTTTTAATTGCAAGTTTAAGCTCATTTCCTGCTGACATTCCATCAGGGTCAGGCTCATGATATGAAAACCCATGTGAGTCTATGCAATCACCAATAAAAATTACTTGATTGCAATTAAAGGCTTCGTACTGCTCTAAACAGAAGTCGAGATATCCATCTAAGCAGAACGGTTCATGAAGGTCACCGATAACTAGAACGTTCCTAGTTTCGGTTTC
>CETC01026756.1_pt1 | contig 16583 bp, 14 predicted proteins | sample 326911 | NCBI WGS metagenome assembly CETC01 (sample SAMEA2622694, study PRJEB7988) | marine metagenome | isolation source: saline water (ENVO:00002010), including | reverse complement strand
CGAATCGAAAGCTCATCGATCAACACATCCTCGCCCTCAACGGTCGACCTAATTTTCTCTATAATCTTCTCGATATGACTCATGTCTTTGAGACGATTTACGATAACCAGAAACTCGTCGCCGCCCATTCTGGCGACAATATCCGAACTTCTTACCGCGGCCTCGAGACGGTGCGCGACCGCTCGCAGTACATGGTCGCCACTATCGTGACCAAAGTTGTCATTTATTTCTTTGAAATAGTTCAGGTCCACTGCGATGACACAGAATTGCTCTTTACTTTTCGTATTTGTAAGTCGTCGATTCAAATAATCGAGCGCAAACCGTCGATTAACAAGCCGTGTCAGTACATCCTCGTTAGCCCGGTACTTTTCACGGCGATAGAACGCCCATAACAAAATGATCATGGCGAAGAGCAGCACATACACCAGTATCATACCGATGCGCCCCCCTTGTAAAAACCAGATCTGCGTTACGGTAAGGGTTGGATCAAAGTTGGCAGCAACCCACCATCAACTCCTCGTAGCGCGACTTTAGTACTTGGAATAGCCAATAAACCAGAATCGAGCATTAAGTTGTCGTAATCAATCACCACGCGTACCGTGCCCCAATAATCTTGGTTGGTTGGGTAATCATTAAAGATTGGAATACGCGCAATCAGCCCGCGCCCGCCTTGCACGAGATCAACCGGACCTGCAAGAAAGATATCTTGGCGCTCACGCGCCGCTTGTATGGTGGCATATTGCGCGGGTACAGTACGATAATCAAAACCTATCGCACTCTCGTTGCCGGCTAGCGGGAGTAATTCAGAAAGCACGTCGTTTGGTGCCATCCCGACATTTCTGACATGCTCTGACTTTTCTAGTAAGCGGCGCGCAATTTGGGGAAAATTATCCGCAGCAATGCGGGGATCAATATTGAATATCGTCGCTAAACTATCGACCAGAAATACATCTTTGAATAGCTCTGACTCGAGATTTGATTTCGCCAACAACAGCTCCGCAAGAAGCTCGTCTTCAGCATTATTCTTAAAGCGCTCTTCGAGCAGCTCTTTAAAAGAATCTGTCAAATGGATGAGCACTGCAAAGCCAACTACAAATACCGCAAAAAAACTAGCTAACGTGCGTTTTTTAAAAATCAAAGCGCCTTCCCGAACTGCTATAGTCAAACATCATATAACTATAGCAATACCGAGAAATCGCTCAAACTACAACCTTAAATTCATTCTTATTGTGGCACGTAGATGTGGCCGCGACCGTTTCGATAGTCAATGGTAAGGATAAAATGCTTGAGAATGTCGTAGCCAAGAATGCCATTCACTTCGACCCCCTTCATTCGAGAGCCAATATTGGAATAACGATTACCAAAGTCAGCAGGACTGCCCTCACTCGGCACAATAACCACAATATCTTCTAGTTTATAGGGACCGAAACCGAAGAGAGGTAATTGAAAGAGTTCTACATCTTTGCTTGCATTTACACCGCGCGAAACACCTTCCATTACAGGAAAACGTTCCAACCAGTTCTGAGTCGTGGCAAAGTTGCGATGTAGATACAAACCACCGCTATTCCCCGTATCGAGGAGGACCCAACGTTCGGCTTCGTCATTGAAGTTTACTTTTACCAACGGACGCCCTGAACCATCCTGCGGACGCATTTCAAGGTTCGCTGTTTCTTCAAGATTAAAAGTACCAGGATTAGCGAAGCGCAAACGACTATTCGGGTAGTCAAACTGCAAAATAAACTGGTTTAATAGCGGCGCACCGAGCAGCAAGCTAACATGCTTGCCACCGAGCTCGAGGCCTACCAGCTCCATGTCGAGATCTAAGCCAAGTAACTTTGTCGGCACATCGCGGTAAATACGTCGGTCTTGAACATCGTGCGCACCTTGAATCTTAATGCGCTTGTTGCTGTCAAATTCAAGCTCATGATGCTCAGCAAAGCTGAGGTTTAGAGCATTCACTTGTGAGCCCGAGTCGATCATCGCATAGCTTTCGATACCCGCCACTTCGACTTTAATTAAGACATGCCCATTAGCATTCTCAAACGGGATCCAACTGGTCGCTTGTGCCATAACTGTCGAGGAAAATAATGCTAAGGCTAGGAAAACGAGAACTCGCATGAAACGTATCCTTATTGTTGTTATTAAGTTTCCTTTTGAAATTACGTGTAGCCTACCTGAACGTTAGCAAAGATACGAGCTTTTCTACTTACTTTTTACATTTGAGTTAGAGCTTCAGCGACAGAAACGAATACAGCTTTCGCTGTTGCCCTACTCCAGCAGATACTGTATAAATATACAGCCTATTCGATTGAAGAACTAAGGAAAACCTATGCCGGTAGTCACTCAATACGTTGTCGTACGAAACGGAGAGGAAAAAATGACCTTTGCCACAAAAGCCGAAGCCGATGCCCATGACAAAATGCTGGATATGGTGGAGCGACTTTTGCCTCTTATCGAACGGAGTGAGGTTGTTACTGACGAACAAAAACTTGAAGATTTGGCGTTTTTCTTGGCGCGTGAGCGTGAAGATGTGTTGATTGCCTTGGGTGCAAAGAAGCCGCCTAAGAAGAAGACCTCTGAAAAGGCAGAGCCTACCAAAAGTGTTGCGCAATAAAAGAGTTGCGCAATAAAAGAGTTGGGTCTCAAGACCCAACTCTCAAACATGCTTTTTGTTATATTCTATGCTGGTGTTCGCTTGAGTTTGTTAACCATCAAGTAGAGCGACGGAAGTACAACTAGCGTCAATAACGTTGAAGAAACAATCCCACCAATCACGACCGTTGCTAGCGGCCGCTGGACTTCCGCGCCAGTCCCAGTATTGAATGCCATTGGAATAAAACCAAAGCTCGCGACTAACGCGGTCATCAATACAGGGCGCAATCGTTGCCTAGCACCTTCGAAGATTGCTTCTCTGATAGCTTTACCGTTATCACGAAGCTGCTGAATGAATGATAGCATTACTACCCCATTCAAGACGGCGACCCCTGACAACGCGATAAAGCCAACTGCGGCAGAGATCGATAATGGCATGCCGCGAATTGTCAAAGCAATGATGCCGCCTGTTAGCGCCATAGGCACACCAGTAAAGATAATTAGGGCGTTACTGAAAGAATTAAACGCACTAAAGAGTAAGCCAAAAATCAATAGCAAGGTTAATGGCACAACAATTGCCAACTTTTGCGACGCCGACTCCAACTGCTCAAAGGTCCCCCCATAATCTAACCAGTACCCTGTCGGTAAAGGAAGCTCGTTCTGCAGTTGTTGACGGATAGCAGCCACAAAAGAACCAAGGTCGCGACTTACCACGTTTGCACTCACGATTACATTCCGCTTACCACTCTCGCGATTGATCTGATTTGGTCCAACGGTCAGTTCAACTTCGGCAATCTCGCCAAGTGGAACATACTGCAGTTCTGGGTTACTCGCTGCGGGAACGGCTACGGGCAGACGCTTCAATGACTCTATATTATTCCGCCACTCATCATCTAAACGGAGCATCAAACGAAATCGCTTATCTCCCTCATAGATTGTTCCCGCAACCAACCCACCTACTGCACTTTGCACAGCACGTTGCACGTCGTGAACAGAAAGCCCCAGTAATGCAAGGTGGTCCCGTTGCGGTTTTACCGATAACGTCGGCAATCCAGTCATTTGCTCGACACGCACATCTGCGGCGCCATCGACACGGCTAATAATTTCTACCGCAGTATCACCGAGTTCTTTTAGTTGCTCCAAATCATCACCGTAGACCCTTACCGCTACGTCGGCACGAACACCTGCAATTAACTCATTGAAGCGCATCTCGATAGGTTGCGTGAACTCATACTTGTTGCCGGGAAGAGCCTCAACAGCTGCCCGCAACTCAGCAATGAGTTCATCTTTACCTTTATTCGAATCAGGCCATTCAGATCTCGGTTTCAAAATTACTATAGTGTCAGCCACGCTGGGTGGCATCGGGTCCGTAGCCACATCCGGCGTTCCAATCTTTGAGAATACCCGCTTCACCTCACCAAACTCGGCAATAGTCGACTCCAATAAACCTTGCATATCAACCGATTGCTGTAGTCCCGTGCCGGGGATGCGTAAGGCATGTAGAGCAATATCACCCTCATCTAATTGCGGTAAGAACTCACTGCCCATCTTCGTCGCTTGATAGACCGATCCAGCGAATAAAACAGTCCCCAGCGAAATAATAAGTAGGGGCTTTTTCAATGAGATACGTAGTAGAGGCTCATATAGACGTCGCGCACCGCGCATCAACCTATTCTCGCCGTGACTAACTTTACCGTTTACAAAAATCGCGATTGCAGCCGGTACGAAAGTCATTGAGAAGATCAATGCTCCGAGTAAAGCAAATACCACAGTAAATGCCATAGGGTGGAACATCTTACCCTCAACACCACTTAACGCAAAAATAGGCAGATAGACCAACATGATTATCAATACACCGAAAACGGCTGGATTGAATACCTCACGAGTACTTTGGAATACTTCTTGAAGGCGCTCTTTGGTCGTAAGTAAGCGTCCTAAACGTTGCTGCGCTAAACCAAGTCGGCGCAATGCATTTTCAACCACAATAACTGCACCATCAACAATGATTCCAAAATCAATAGCGCCGAGGCTCATCAAATTGCCCGAAACACGATTTGCAGTCATACCAGTAATTGCAAACAGCATGCTTAGCGGGATAACCATTGCGGTGATAAGTGCGGCTCGCACATTCCCGAGCAACAAGAACAGCACAACAATAACGAGAACCGCACCTTCGAATAGGTTTTTCTCTACCGTTGCGATCGTTTTCTCGACAAGTGTCGTGCGGTTGTAGACGGGATCTAGTAGGATACCTTCGGGCATACTAAGTTGTATTTCTTTGAGGCGTTCGGCAACTGCCTCAGCCACTATCCGACTATTCTCTCCAATCAACATCATCGCTGTACCTAGCACAACCTCTTGGCCATCCGAGGTAGCAGCACCAGTGCGTAGTTCCTTGCCAAAAAATACGTCGGCTACATCTTTTATTCTTACTGGAGCATCATCGCGCTTCGTGATGACAACATTGCGGATATCCTCCAAGCTTTTCAACTGCCCGGGAGAACGCACTAACCACTGCTCGCCGTTTCGCTCAATGTAACCGGCACCAGCATTAGCATTGTTTAGTTTTAGAGCACGAAACACATCTTCGATTGTAATCTTATACGCAAGTAACTTACCGGGCTGCGGAGCGACTTGATACTCACGTTCATAACCACCGACGGTGTTGATTTCTGTCACACCGGGAACCTTCACCAACTGTGGTCGAATCACCCAATCTTGTAATGTACGTAAGGTTTCTGCGGTGTAGGGTTCGCCATTCGCGTCAAGCGCTCCCGGCTCGGCACTTACAATATAGGTAAAGATTTCGCCCAAGCCACTTGCGATAGGCCCTAATGCAGGGTCAACAGTATTGGGCAAATCACTACGGACCATCTGCAATCGTTCACTAATTTGTTGCCGTGCCCAATAGATATCAGTACCCTCCTCGAACACCACGGTCACTTGCGACAGTCCGTAACGCGAAATAGAGCGCGTATAATCTAGGTTCGGAATACCCGCCATCGCGTTTTCTACGATGTAGGTAATGCGCTGCTCGGTTTCCAACGGCGAGTAACCAGGCGCCTCAGTATTTACCTGAACTTGGATATTTGTAATATCAGGTACCGCATCAATGGGTAACTTAAGGGCACTATAAATACCTAATCCTGCAATAAGTAATGTTATCGCCATAACCAGCCAACGACGCTGGACAGCGAATCTAATTAAAATATCAATCATTAGTTCGCCTCCTAGTGGTCATGGCTTGCGCCATCTTTCAGCACATCAGCTTTCAACAGGTAACTATTACCAACCACGTAATTTGTACCAACTGTCAGACCTCCGAGTACCTCAACGTACTCTTCGTCACTTTCGCCCAACTCAACCATGCGAACTTCAAAGGTATTGCCAAATTTACCGAATACGACTGGCATTTCACGGAATGTCTGTAATGCGGACTTTTTCACAGCTAATGCCACCTCTTTTTCCCCAGTGATGACATCGGCCCGTACGTGCATGCCTGGACGCCAATGTCCGTCACTATTATCGATTTGCACCCGAGCGCGTGCTATATGCCCGCCAGTCATCGCGGGAGCAATATAGATCACGTTGCCACGCACGCGTTTATGTTGATGAAGATCATAAACTTCTGCTACTTGCCCAACTTGAAGCTTTTCAATATTTTCAGGGAACGCTGATAGCTCAACCCACACTGACGATAAGTCAACAACTTCAAAAAGCACTTGCTCGTCAGCAATTTCTCCAACTGTGACAAATCGCTCCGTGAGTTCTCCATTGATTGGGCTTTCAATCTTGTAGGCCACACCGCTTGCAGCGTTGGTGATCGTTGCTAGCGCTTGGCCTTGGGTCACTTTATCGCCCACCGCGACATGCACGTCGGTGACTTTACCGCGATAAGTAGCAGTCACTCTGGCTTTGCTGCCATTAACTGGAGCGACAACCCCAAACAGATGTTCCTTAAATGTCAACGATTGTGGTCCCGCTGACTCAATCAAAATATTAGCTTGGGAAATAACCCGATCGGATAATGTGACGCGCCCTTCGAACGCTTCGTAATGCCAGTCGCCGCGAGCGGTTTTAACTACCGCATCGACTGATACCTCATAGGAATGAGGTTCAACAATTGTTTGTGTGCTGACCAAGTAGTCTCCCTCACTGATAAATGTCAGTTCATCATTTACGTTTCCAAGTCGATGAAGAGTAACCTCTAGAGCAACCTTGTCAGGCTTGACCAACTCTCCATCAAGATAGGTGTAGACTCGCATTTCTGGTGGGACGCCTGATTCGTAGATTGTGATTTCCACCGCCAAAGGTCCATCTGTTAATAAGGTTCCACCATTAGGCCCTTTCGCTTCAGCTTCAGAGTGCTCAGTTGCTGCTTCTGTGGCACTGTGCGCCGAGGGAAAGACACCGAAAGCTAAACTTAACGTTAACGTGACAAATAGATTTTTAATTAGTGTCATAGTCCAGATCCTAAAAATGTTTTTCCAGTAAGGAGCTCGAGTTGCAAGAAGCCACGGTAAATCGCAGCTCTTCGCTCAATCACAAGATATTCCTGCTGTGCCAGTTCATGTTGGGCATCGAGCACTGTTAGCAATGAGTGAGTTCCCCTCTCATAGCCATCATTTATCTCGCGTTCTAGACGTTGAGCTAATGGCAATAAATCAGACTGCACTGCTTGTAAATAACGAACATTAGTCTGAAGTTCGACAAGTAATTCATTGCTGAAAGCTCGGAGCTTATCTCGTACCAAGCGCTGCTGTTCGTAAACCATTTCCCGCTCAACTTTGTTGGCCTTGAGAGTTCCTTGTTTTGGATTGGTAAGCTGTAATGGCATGGACGCTTGCAAGACAAGCCCTGCGTCATCTACTTGATTGTTGTAGCGCACACCTAGACCAAGGTTTAAGTCCGCCGTCGCCGCGGCATTCACAGAGCCTATTTTTGCTGTTATAAGCCTTTCAGACTCGAGCAAGCGAAGTAGCTCTGGAGCCTCATTAATGGCGTTTTCTACGGCAACTTCTGAAGGTATATGAAAATCGTTGTTAAATTCACCTACGACTTTTTCGAAGTTCGGCTTCGAAGCCCACATAGCACTCAAACTACTTATCGCGGCTATCAATTGTCCTTGCAATTCCTCGCCCCGAACTTCGGCTTGGCGATGCTGTAATTGTACCCGCGTAGCTTCGGAGGGTGGGACCGCAGCAGACTGTACTCTGGCCTTTGCAAGCTGATGAAGATCTGCAAGCCGCTGCAGGTGTTTCTGATTCCAACGTAACAACGCTTGTATACGCAGTACTTCATAAAAGCGCAACGCTGTCTCAGCCAACACTTCGTTCTTCGCATACTCAAACTCGACGGCTATTTGTCGCTGCTCTGCCGAAGCATATGCCATACGATTTTTGCGCTTGTCACCAAGTTCTATCAATTGACTGTATGAAAGCGTGGCTTGGCCGTTACTAAAACCGCTACTCTCGCCAGTCCCTAAAATATTCTCAAACTCGAGACCCAAAGTTGGATTGGGTCGAAGCGATGCTTGCAATTTTTCGGCTTCCGCCATTCGCAGCTGGTACGAATACTTCTGCAAGTTTGGGTTTCCGCGCAGCGCATTCTCAAAAGCGGTACGCAAAGACAATTCATCAGCGATTGCTGAACTCACACAAGAGCTTATGCCCACGAGCCCAACAATCACAAAATGTATAAATTTCATGATTAATCTCCATAGTAAAAAAGTGTGCTTAAAGCACCGTTCTTAGCTAACGAAGATCAGGCGTTTGGCGGCGGCGTAGGCGGTTGGCTGGGATTGTTAATGAAAGAAGTTTTAGTATGCGCAATCGCGGCGGCGGGACACAAAAGTAGCTCCGCCACTAGTGAGTAACCTGTAAAGCACGTCACATGCGCGTGGAATTGATGGTCGTGGTTCGGGTCTGGGTTATCTGGAATATCACTTTGATGCTCGGTATGGACGTGATGTTCCAGCGCAAAATCAAAGGTGTGCTCATTATCTTCTACATGACCAGCAGCGACTGCACAGCTGAAAAAGCTATGCAACAATATGATAATGATAAAAGACCAAATCGTCTTTGACACCACGACAACCAGAGTTAAATATTTCGATGGTGGGAACGCTACCACGTTTGCTATCGTTGCTCAAGGCTATGCAACGCACACAACCAGCGTAAACGGCGGTAGCTTCCACTACAGGAGGGAAGTTAGCTCCTCAAAAGATATAGATAAACCCGACGCCTATTTCGGCTTCGTAGTCACCACGGGCGATCGGGCTATCGCGGACCTCGCTACTGTAGTGTTCATACAGAGCCTCACCATAAATCTGCCAATTCTTGTTAATGTAGTGGCGATAGTTGTAGTTGAGACCGAACGAGCGTAGACCGCTGTCGACCTGGTATTCAGGCAAACCGGAGGCAGCGGATTGACCCGCATCGATACCAAAGCCTTTGTTTGCATACTCACTATCGTGGAACACAGCAACTAAGTTAATTTCAGAGCCTGAGCCGTCGATTTGATTACCAAACCGGTGCCCAACCCCGAACAAGCCAAGGTTGCCATCGCCGCCGGTCACAATGCGACCCACGAGCCAATTGCGCCAGTCAGCACCGAACGCACGGCGCGCTTCAAAAACGACTTCAGCACCCTCGTCTTGATCACCGAGACCATCTAGGTAGCCTTCATCCGAATCGGCTTCTTCACGACCCTCATCGAAACCAACAACCGCTTGAAAAAACCAAGTATCTGCGCGCAGACCACGCCAACCAATGGCTTCACCGGCGAAAAAGAATGTGTTGTCGCCACTACGCCATTGCACGCCACCCGCCGGCTCTGGCTCAAAGCCAAATTCATCAGAGCCCTCGTAGGCCGTTTCATATTCAATGCCCAAACCCAAGCCAAAACTCCAGCCATCTTCGCCTTGAGAGAAATCGTCAACCGACGGTAACGGTACCACGACTTGTGATTGTTCTTGGGCTGACGCTGTTGCCATGTACAAGCTCGAAACACAGGCCAAAGCAAGTAAATAGTTATATGCCTTCATAGTAAGGCCGCTCCAATGTTATGAGGGAGAGTCTCATGGTTAAGGTATAGAGTACGTCATGTGGTAACGCAAGATGGAGGCGATTCGATCACATGGGGGCCGATTCACTAGCTCACACGCAAAAGTAATAAGCTCAGTTGTCCGCACTAAAGCTAGCGTTTCGGGCACCGTTGCTGTGCCCATTTTTATTTACATTCACCGTAAGCGGCAGCGTAATCCTTGCCAAAACAACTCAAAAAATTGTCGACCACCTTTAGGTTCGGTGGCCAGTCAATTTTCACCGGATTACCGTCGGGGTCTGTCATACTCATGCCCGAGGGCCTAGGCAAGGCCGCGAGCTGCTCTCGTGCTTCATTCAACGCTTCGCGATCTTGTGCAAGAAAAGCGATGGTTGCGTCAACATAGTAATTCCAGCCGAAACTGTCTTTTTCAGCGTCTTTGTATGTAGTCTTGAACAGTATTATCGCATGCTCATTCTGTCCTGCTTCAGCGCGCATCTGGCCCTCATGCCAGCGCATAGTACTCAGCATACCCTCGCTCAAGTCAGACTTCGTCGTTCGGTACTCTTCAATGAGATCGGCCGCAGCAACAGCACACCCCTCGCGATTTGCAACCTCGCGCCAACCGGCATCCATAGTTTGATCGAACGCCATGAAATCAAGTCCAATGTAATCTGTGCCCGGCGTTAGGCATACGTCTGTCGTTTCGCTAGTAGTTTCATTACTCGCCGCTGCGCCCGATAAACAAGCGAGAATGGCGTACATTGCGAGAGCGCTTTTATCCATCAACATCATTCGTCCTCGATATAATAAGTGTGGCTCACCACCGCAGATCGAGCCTTTTGCTTTGCCAGATCGTAAATCGGCGTGTAATCGGTCACTTTTAGAGTTGTACCAAAGCGCGCTACCTGACGTACCTCGCCTGACATATAGCGATGCATCAAGGTCTCGTCAGGAGTTACCAAGCGCACACCACAGGAAAAGGTATTACCGTATTTTGCCTGAATGTAGGCATCAAATTTAGCTTTCGCCGCGTTGATGTTGGTCTCAGATGCGATAGCTTTTTCAGCAACCTCTTCAGTAACTTTGTCGCTAGGTAAGGCATTAGCGCAAACAGGAGCTACCGCCACACAAGCCACTAGCAACGAGACCCATTTGAGTTTTTGCATATATTTGCGTTCCTTACACCCAAGCTAGTCTCTTTTACCTTTAATGAAATAACAACATAGTTTTGAATGGATTGCAGCTTTTTGTGGGGAATTTTCGGTGAATAATTAGACAGGGGTGTGCCAACAGGTTCAGAGCGTTGAATCGACATAGAAGTGGTGGCGTGTTTGCCCCGTGGTAGAACCACGGGCTACGGGTATAAAAAAAGCCGCTCGGGTGAGCGGCTTTTTATGGAATGTGGTGGAGCTGGCGGGAGTTGAACCCGCGTCCGTAATACCTACATCCTCGGTCCTACATGCTTAGTCAGTCTTTTAGTTAATCACCAAGTCGCCGACAGACAGGCTACTTAAGGTGACGATCCCGATTGGTTTTAACGCTTTGGCTACGGGCGAAGCCTCCACGCGAGTCTGCTTTGGGGTGAACCGACTGATCCTAGTCTCACAGACAAAGCGCTAGGGGTCGGGCATAGCGGGTTATTAAGCCGCTAAAGCGTAGTTGTCGTCGTTTGCAACTATTAAGTTGAGGCTTTTTACGAGGCCAGCCTCACCTCGGCATGCACCTTGGGTTTCGTGTATCCCGTCGAATCCAAATCAGCCCCAGGGTTTTCTTTTCAGAACTTGCTTACTATACCTAAGACAACGCTTGAGTGCTAGAAGTTCCGCACGCAAGCGCAGAATTTTTGCGCACTCAGGCACGGATTAAGCGGCCATATAGAGCACTTTCTCGACCAACTTGCTAATACCCTTCTCGGCCTCAACTAAGTTCTGCGCCAACATGTAAGCAGGCGTGGTCACTAGGCGATTCGCATCATCGACAACGATGTCATCGACTGGACACTCAATATGCTTGCCGCCCATTTTCTCAATTGCGCTAGCCACGTCTTTATCAAAGCCCACGGTTGCGCGGACGCCGTCACCGTAAATATACGGCAACAAGACGGGCGCAATGCACATGTAACCCGCGGGTTTACGCGCTTCAACAAAAGCTTTGCCTACTGCGACTACCTGCTCGTTTGCTGTCATTTCAGCGCCATTCACTGCGAAATCACAGAAGTTCTTCGCAACACCGAAGCCACCAGGCAAAATCAAAGCATCGAAGTCAGCGACATTGAGCTCGCTCAACGGCTTCACTTCGCCACGCGCAATGCGCGCAGACTCTACTAGCACGTTGCGTTTTTCCTCAGTGACGTCGCCGTTTAAGTGATTCACTACGTGCAACTGATCAACATCGGGAGCGAAGCATTGGTAGCTCGCACCTTGCTTACTAATATGCAGGAGCGTTAGTACTGCTTCATTCACTTCGGCGCCATCAAAAACGCCTGAACCTGAGAGTAATACTGCTACTTTTTTCATGCTGAAATTATCCTTTTCTTGCTCGCTTACCCTTAAACGTATGGGCAGCGAAAACTCATTTCAACCGGCATGCTTCGGATTAAACACAACTTCCCATAAGTGACCGTCTGGGTCTTTGAATACTCCACCATAACCACCCCAGAACAGCTCGCGAGCGGGTTTTACAACCGCTTCGGCTGGCAGCGCAGTCATCAGCGCATCAACCTCATCACGGTGTTCAACGTTGTGCGCTAGCATTAGTGCAGTTGGGTCAGGTCCACCTTTCGACACACCGCAGTCGCTGGCGATGCTATCGCGTGGCCACAACGCAAAGGTCAGGCCACCGGCCATTTTGAAAAACGCCACGGCACCGTTTTCGAACTCCTCCCCGATAATGCCGTCAGTAGGCAAGCCAAGCACGTCACGGTAAAAAGCAACAGAGCGTTCTAAATCATCCACACCAAGAGTGATATAACTAATCCGAGGTTGCATGGGCCGGCTCCTTTTGCGGCGTGCGCTTGCGCACCTTGATGTCTTTTATCAGTGTGACTAACACAAAGCTCAGTAACATGAGCAAGAACCATGAACTCAGCTTGGCTAATGGCACCATTTCCCAGCCGTCGCTTTGATTCGGATAGATCCAAATATTAGCGAAGGTGGCAATGTTTTCGGCAAACCAGATAAACATAGCCACCAAAAACCAACCGACCAGCAAAGGCATGCTGCGATGCTTAGATATTACTTTGAAGTAGATGGTAGTGCGATAGAACATCAGCAATGTTGCGGCTAACAAAAGCCAACGAATGTCCCAAATAAAATGATGGCTGAAAAAGTTAATGTAGACCAAGGTCACGAGTACCACTGTTGCCCATTTGGGTGGGTAATAGGAATACTGAAAATCAAAGAGACGCCAAACCCGCGCTAGATAGCTACCAACAGCGCTGTACATAAAACCGGTGAACAGAGGCACATTGCCAATTCCAAATACATAGGCTTCGGGGTATACCCAAGCGCCAATCGCATCCGAGGTCTTAAACAATTCCATTACCGTGGCAACTAAGTGGAAAACAATAATTACGAAGGCTTCGCGTAGCGTTTCAAGCTTAAAAATCAACAGGAAAACTTGGAAAGCAATCGCTGCCAGAAAGATAAAATCGTAGCGATGTAGTCCCTCAATGGGATACCAGTAGCGGGTGATCAGCATGACGGCGAGTAAAAACCCGCCGAACATGCAGGCGTTGGCTTGTTTTAAGCCAAAACGCCAAAACTCAATGATAAAGGTTTTCACATGTTAGTCTTCTTGTTCTGCGCGCCAGCGCATTTCATTTTCGACATTGGCAATTGGCTGTAACATCGCAAAATCCAGTGCATCCGGCTTGTCGCCGTCTTTCACTTTATTGACAAACTGCGGGTCAGCCAGTGCGGCTTTGCCCAGAGCTAACAACGACTCAGGATAATGCGCAGCGATTTTTGCATAGTTACTGTCATCGATACCACCGTTGACAACAAGCGGAATGCCCGCGTCACGCACAACTTCGGCCAGAGAGCGTGCGCCGTCTTTCAAAGCTGGGCGGTTCGCTTCATTGTCAGTTGTGTGGATATAATCAATACCAGCCTCAGCCAGCGCTTGCACTAGCCAATTAAAGCCTTCTTCACCCTCTGGCCATTGATAGTCAGGGTCGGTAATCGTGATTTGCGAGAGACGAATGCCTAAGACAAAGTCATCGGCGACCATTTCGCGCGCCGCTTTTACTACATCAATAACGAACTGCGCGCGGCGTTGCATGTCGCCACCCCACTTGTCTTCTCGGGTATTGAAGTGAGTGCTGAGCAGCTCGTTCAACAAATAACCATTTGCGCCATGCAGCTCGACGCCATCAAAACCAGCCTCAACCGCTCCGCGAATACCGTGCAGGAAGCCATTGAGTACACGCTCAAAGTCGCTTTCGTCCATCACTCTTGGTTCGAGCCACGCTTCTTGGTCACCATACAAACCAAGCGGCTTGCCTACTGGCTTCTGATCGGTAACACCTAAGGGCTGTTTATCGAAACGGTTGTATTGCATTTGTGCACCGGCGTGCATGAGTTGGGCAATAATTTTGGCGCCAGCGCCGTGCACCGCTTTGATCACCGGTACCCACGACTCGACTTGCAAGGCATCAGCGAGGCCCGGCTGATTTTCGTAGCCCTGACTGGCATCTTGGTCCGGATAGATACCCTCAGTAATTATGAGCGCAAAGCCGCCTTCTGCGTAGCGCTTATAGTGCTCGACCATCAGCTCATTAGCGCGGCCATTAGCCTGTGCACTGACACGCGTCATCGGCGCAAGGGCAAAACGATTAGCCAGTTTCATGCCGGCAAATTCTATACTCGAAAACTCAGAATCAAACATAACATCCTCACCTTAGGGAAAGTTTGGTCATTGCAGTACGCTATGTGAGTTAGCACATGTGGTCAAGTAAAGACGAGGACTTGCGTGCCTCAAAAGACTTTTTTATACTCCTTCGCCTTTTTATAACAATAATAATAGGAAATTTACATGCGCTTACTCACTATCGCGCTCACCAGTTTGCTCATCGCTGCTGGCTGCGCTTCTGCTCCATCGATGCTTACCCCGCCCCCCGCTCAGGTAAATGAATTTAAGTTTTATCAATACCCAGCGTCGGTCGCGGAAAGTCATGTATCGGTTAATCTGAATGACGAGAAAACGATCACCTATATCCAAAATTTCGGTGGCGGTGGTGTCGGTGTCGGTCTCCTGCTTGGCCCTGTTGGCGTGCTCGCGAATGTAAAAATGATAGAAGCCAATACCGAAGAAGATAAAGAAATGCTTTACGGCAAACTGCCGATCGATATCTATAAAACATTTACCGAAGTTGGTGCGAACGCTAACTTGACCGAGCAAGCCCAAGCGCAGAGTAAAATCAGTCCTTATTTATTAGTCGTACGCGACGAAGATGAAGTATTGCGCATGGCAACGGTGATGACCGTAGAACTCGAAACTGAGGGAAGTAAGCCTTGGTCAGGGATGTATCTGTATGAACTCGACCGTACTTACGCGAAAGCAGACATAGCTGCGGGTCTCAACGCGATGCAACAAGAAGAACTCCAAACGTTGATCGAAGAGGGTTTTTCACAAGCTATTCAACTGTACGATGCAGACCGTCAAAACCAGATGGTGAGCGGTTCGCTTGTTGAGTTCGAGTCTAATTTAATTACTCCGCGGATTGCCATCGCCCAGCGCGGTGAAGTTATTCAAAAGCAAGCTGGCCGGACCTTATTGCGCGGCGTCAACGCTATCTATTCCTTTCCCGCAGATAGCTTCAAAATTACTCGCTATCTGAAAAAGAAGAAAGCTTAGTCAACTTGCGGCGCTCGGGATAACACCAGCGCCGCTTTTTGTTTGCGGCGGCCAAAGCCGAAGGCACGGCGAAAGGTCGCTAGCGGAATGGGTAAGTACTGACGCTCTGCGGCCGACTGCCACGGCAGTGAGTCCTGATCGGGGTCGTTAATGTAAACGTAGTTTTCGTCGGCAGCACAAATGACCACCCAATGCGGCGCTTTGCTCTCGTCAAATACATACGTACTAATCAGCGCAACCACTACTTTGCCTTGGCTTAAATCCTCCATGAGCTGCGCCAAGCTGTAGTCGCCAACTAGAATAGGCACATTCGCGGCTTTGAGAGCGGCAATATCGCTTTCTTGGATACGCGCCATGATTTGCTTCTTCTCGGCGCTGCGCACCGAGTCCATTAACACAGGCCCATCGTGACTGACATGTAGCTCAACCTTCATACCGCGACGCAACGCTGCCCGGGCGAGTCCATGAGGACCGCAACCACCGTGTCCAGAGGTCATGAAAATCGTGGTCGCCTCGCGCCAAATTTCTAGTTCTTCATGTTCAGGATCCTGCGACGGAATATCAAAGAACGCCATTGCCATTAGCAAACTTGCTGGGCCGCAGGTAAATTCCGTGGTTTGGGTGCGATAAGGCACTAAACGTTGCGCACCGTTCTGGCCAGCGGGCGGCTCGAAGCGAGGCAGCAATTTTTGCAATACCACGGCATCAGAATCGTCTTCATAATATTCGGGACGAATCTCCATATCGTAGTAGCCAGCCTGATGATAAAGCGCCAAAGCCGCTGCGTTGTCGATTTTCACCTCTAAGCGCATGAATAGACAATGTCGCTCATCCGCATCGTGTTCGGCTGCATTGAGTAACAAACGACCGTAACCGCGGCGACGAAATTGCGGCTCCACCGCCAATGAGTAAAGGCGTGCCAGTTGCGTGGCTTGGCGGTATAGCACAATGTAGTAACCGACGACCTCTTGGTCAGCAAGCAAGACTTGAAAGTCACCGATGCCCTGATCAATAAAACGTCGAAAACTACGACGACTGATGCGGTCGGTGGTAAAACTCGCCTGCTCGATACGCTCAAGGGCGTCAAG
>CETC01017679.1_pt1 | contig 16609 bp, 24 predicted proteins | sample 326911 | NCBI WGS metagenome assembly CETC01 (sample SAMEA2622694, study PRJEB7988) | marine metagenome | isolation source: saline water (ENVO:00002010), including | reverse complement strand
CACAGGGTCCCGGGGGTGATGACGGTGATGACGGAGGCCAGGGTCCAACAGGTCCAACAGGCCCAACAGGTCCCACAGGCCCAACAGGTCCCACAGGTCCCCAAGGCCCGCAAGGTCCATGTTGTGATGGTCCACAAGGCCCGCAAGGTCCGCAGGGACCCCAAGGTCCGTGTTGTGATGGTCCACAAGGTCCACAAGGACCTCAAGGCCCACAGGGACCTCCCGGAACAAAGACGGCAATCGTGGAGTACCTGGACGAGTACGTAGGTCTAATTTGTGTCGAGGGTCCTGAGCCACGGTTTGAAGACATCCTGACTGTAAACCTAGAAGATTTTCCTGCAGATAACGCTGATGGGTATCTCAGGTTCAAGATAACTATGGATCCAATATTCCAAGAGGTCTGCGCGAAAAACACTATCTCTGTAACGTCTACAACTGCTTCTAAGCCATGTGTACTGGGCGCACACGTAGAAGATTCAAATGTTATTCTCCAGGTAATCAACCTGACAAATGCGGAACTAAGCGAGATTGACGTTACAATAGTCGTCAGTGGTGTCAGGAAGGATCATGAATCTATACGATTCCCGCGCTACGGCGAAGAGGAAATGATCCGTAACAAAGAGTTTTGGTCGCAGGCTACGCGCGGCCCTAGTCAATAAAGGTACTATGGCGAAGAGGATTGTCTTAACGCACAAGCGTGCCCCAGGTGATACGCTTGTACTGACGGGGCTGGTTCGTGATATAGCCCTAACGTATCCCGGCGAATTCGAAATAGACGTGGATACATCTGCGCCCGATTTCTGGAAACACAACCCACATGTTACGAACCTACGCTCGCGAGGGCGTAAGAAAGACGTGGAGTACTTTAAGATCTCCTACGGCGAGGGTATCCGCGAACAGAATAAAGAGACAATTCATTTCCTGTCGTACTTTAATCGTTCGTTTAATAAGAAGTTTGATACCCAGGTTATCACCCACTATCCCTACCCGGATCTGCACCTATCAGACGAGGAACGTGATACGCCCATAGTAGACGGTCGTTACTGGGTGATGTTATCCGGGGGTAAGAGTGACTTTACGGCAAAGGTGTGGGAGCACGACAGGTTTCAAGCCGTAGCAGATGAACTACGCGCGAGGGGTATTCAGATAGTACAGGCCGGAGGTTCTGATAAAGGACACTGGCATCCACCCATTAAAGGCGCACTAGATCTGGTAGGACGTACGAATCTGCGCGATATGATGCGCCTCGTACATCACGCAGACGGGGTCATCTGCGGTATTACTATGTCGATGCACCTGGCAGCGGCGCTACAACGTCCTTGTGTTGTGCTGGCAGGGGGTCGGGAGGCCTGGTGGTGGGAGGCATACGTTAACGAAAATGAGGGTTTTGGCGAGAAAGCTTCCGGAACTCTGGAGATGCCTCACAAGTATCTCCACACGATAGGGCAATTGGATTGTTGCAAACATCATGGATGTTGGAAGAATAAGGTTGTACAAATAAACAACGATAAGTCAGTCTGTTATTATCCCGTTGAGAAATCAGCGCAGACTGTTCCAAAATGTATGGATATGATTCAAGTTGAACACGTGGTTAATGCAGTTATGAACTACTACGAAAACAAGAAGTTGCCTCCTATTGATCTAGGTATTTCAAAAACCAACGAGGCACCGGTTAAAAAGAAGAAGTTGAAGACAGATTTATTCTCAGACTTAGATACAGATAGTGAGCCTAAGGTAACAGCGCCTGCGCCTACAATCGTGGGTGAGATGGAAGGGCGTCCTCACGGATACCGTCCCGCAGCAGAGGGGCCGCGGGGAACCCGGGTGCGGATTACAAATGAAACTACTACCACTACTAGCACTGATCCTTTCAATCACCCGATTATTGGCGGCAAGTTTACTATCTGTTTGCTTCTATATGGTGATTTTCCTGATATGCACAAGCTATGCCTGGACTCGTTGTTGCATACGGTACCTGCGCACTTAGTGGATCTCAGGATAGGTAGTAACGAACTTTGTGAAAGAACACTTAAGTATCTGGATGTACTTGAGAAAGAGGGACGACCTTTCACGCACTACAGGAATGAAGACAACAAGAAGAAATACCCTGTGATGCGGGACATGTTCTACGACGAAGAGAACCCTATAAACACCAATTACCTGATATGGTTCGACGATGACACGATCTGTAACCGGGATGATAATTGGCTGGCACGTTTAGCCGAAATGATTATAGATAACCACGATGATGGCTTTAGGATGTATGGTCCGCGCTACACGTGGAATATCCGAAACAGCCAGATGGATTGGATTAAGAACGCCAGCTGGTACCATGGTCGTCCTTTTAGGGATGGTCGTGGGAATCCTAGTCATAACGCCACTAAGATACACTTCGCCACAGGGTCTTTTTGGGCTTTGTCTACGGAAGCTATGCGGGAGTGTAATATTCCGGACCCACGTATAGGGCATAACGGCGGCGACTACATGATCGGGGAACAGTTGTACCAAGGCGGTTACAAGTTAAAGTCTTTCTCAGGTAGAAAACAGATTGTTAACTGGTCTGCATTTCCGCGCAGAGGGCTTAATGAAAAACATACCGGGTGTACGTAATGAAAAGAAAGCTACAGTTTGACCGCGCGTTAATGACAGATATGCTTGGAGACCCTGAGTTTTACGCTGAGTGCCCTATCTTTCTGTTCATGCGCGATATGGGGATAGAGTCATACAAACTGTATATTGAGCGCCTGGAGAGTAATGAATGCGAGAACTGTTCAGATCGTTCCGTAATGCTTACCGCGTTAACTACGTTTATACGTCACATCAGGGAGCAAGCAGACCTGTCAAAGGATAACCTGGCTTGTGTGAAGGATTACCTCGCGAAACGTAAAGGTTATTACCCGGATCCATGCGTGGTATACTACAAAGAATCTGGTGGAACAGTTTCCCCTATAGAGTTTTGATCAGGGCACACGGATGACGATAAAGATCAAATTAACCAAGCAACGTACGCTTAGTCGGCAGTACAACCTGGATGGCCAGCGCTTACGTGTTGTCGCTAGCGATGGCACCAACATCGACGCGAAACTCTTTAGGTATCGTATGCTTCCGCTGGATCCTTCAGGATCTTCAACCATTGGACAGTTTGATGGTGTGTGCAGTCCTGATGATCTAGACGATATACCAGAAGACGAAGCAGGGGCTGGTGATGATCCTGCATGGTTTCGTACGAACTACGTTGACGTTATTGTACGATCGCCGATTACAGCTGAAGAGATCTGGGATGCCCTGGTAAAGGATATCAATATCCTGCTTAATGCCCTGGAAGATCGTGAGGACTACAGCGAAAGCAGTGCTTACTCAATCGACTCGGCATTTTCTTCAATAGCTGACGATATTGACGGGTGGTCTTCCAGTAGCTCTTTATCCAGTGAAAGCCTGGGTACACCGATAACCACACGGGCAGTAACACTCACGGTCAGTGCACTTACGAAGACAACTGACGGGTACAACACACGAGTAGTGGCCCACGACCCAGTAAACATGACCGAGAATATCTTTCGATATATGCGGTACCCCCTTAACCCGAATGACTCTGCTAACCAGGATAAGTTCGATGGGGTTTGTAGTCCGTCTGATATAGAAGACTTCCCGGAGAACGCCCCTTTCGGGTATATAGATCCTAAGTTCTTTAGGCTCAACTACGCTGATCTTGTTGTAAAAACCCGCGCGGAAGCGGAAGACTTTCAGCAGGTTGTTATCGAAGAGGTTGAGCAGTTAATACGTACTTACGAGAGGTTAGATACCTTCGACGCCGCTGAAATCTTTTGGTTTGGAAACGACTGATGCAGGAACTCGTTATTATTGAAAACTCCACTATCGCTGCCATGCTGGACGACGCGGAGGTGGTATCACAATTACCCTGCCTACAGAACGCTACTACGTTAGCCGCGAAGCCCAAGTCAGGCTGCGGTAAGTGCGGAAGGAAGAACGCGGCGAAGGCTGCTGAATATACCAGTATCAAGAACTGTTTAGCAGGCATGGCTTCTGAGGGTAAACGCCAGTTAAAGAAAATCCTCAATGCAAAGAAAGTTCGCATTGTCTATCTGAACAACAGCGGTAGAGTTATCAAGCTCACATTCTGACTAAACCGTTGCTGTAAATGCGTCACTATTAAGTAGGAAGTAATGTAACTTCCAGTTTTCGAAAACTTTTTTTAAGGAGTATCCATGGATACTACAACAACGAACTCTGGTGTAATTGCAGTCCTAACAACGATTGTACAGGCCACGTTTCACGTGGCTGTCATAGCACTGAGAGTTACGCTCGCTGCTGTGACAATGTGCCCGGCGCTCACCGCAGGGCTCATAGTTGGGGTTTACTACAACCTTAACCCGCTTGGCTCCGGCCAAGCAATGTTGGACAGCGCCTTCCCATTTATAAGTGGAATAGGCGCTGGTCTTATGACACTTCTGATCCAATCGAAGCTCGGATCGGGAGCCTCTAGCGAGAGCTAGAACATGCCTTGGGTACTGCACAGGCAGGCCTCCCTACTCGGGATGACCTGCCTGTGCATACCTTTTTTTCTAGCTACCAAACCACTAAATAAATGGCATAAATGCGTCATTATTAAGTAGATAGAAAGTATCTATCTAATAGAGTTTTTACTTTTTTACAAAAGGCATGGAAAAATGAACAAAATTAATTTCAAAACTCAAAAAACCGTTAAGAAGGTTATCAAAGTTATTGATGACTTATGTATACTTCTTGCATTACTCGCGACCCCCGTACTCATGGTAATTTACCTGTACAGTACAGACTCAGCGTCAGCGAGCTATGACGGGTTCATGGGTACGGTCGCGTGGGCGGCGGGTATCGTTGTTGCAGCACTGTGCGTGTCGACGCTCACCATAATCGTAGAGATGGCACTCGAGCGGTGGTTTTTCAAGAAGCCACTGGATATAATAGACATCCTCTTCCCTGAACTAAAAAAATAACCTTGGTACCGCATAGGCGGGCCTCCCTCCCTGGGATGGCCCGCCTATGTGTACCTTTTTCTAGCTACCAGGCATCCCGAGAGTAGTAATATCCACTTCATTTACTACAATAACACGTGGTTTATTTTGTAAAGGAGAACGCAATGGCGATTCGAATTATTGATGATGGTTGCCAAATGGCAGGAACCCAGGCAACTGTAGTTGTAGAAGGGGATTCACCCCAGGCAGTTAGCAGTACTGTGGCTAAACAAGAAGTTCTTAAGAAGGCTGCTTCACTAGGTCTATCCCGCCCCGGTATTAGTGGGCAGGGCGGCGCCTACCCAGTGGATAATGGCGGCGCAGAGATCACAGATTTAGCAAGTGGCGTCCCGGCTGGATCCATATATCGCAACGACTTCCAGGTATCTAGTGGGCTTTAATGTTTACTTACAAAGAAGTCACAGAACATTGTGAAATACTGACCCCTGTACAGATCGCATCTATCTCGCGATCACTTCTCAGAAAAGATTCGACTCCGGCGGCAGAGGATATTCTGTCTGCCGGAGAGGCTCTCCTCTTGTGGTTAGCAGATTTGTTAGAATGGACACAGATCTGTAACCAGGATCAACGTACGTTACTACTACAGGAACTTCGCCAAGTCATATTAGAACTTGGTGAACAACTATCGAACCCTGCCACTGAGAACATACCTTCATTTCATGTTGGATTTGCAGACAGGCGCTGGGTTACATGCACAGGTACACCAGCTTTCTTTGAGCTAACTACCGGCGAGTGGGTGGATCAGTTGCCGTATCCTGCGCTGGAAACAGTTACGTACGAGTGTACAACGTTATTTATGCGCCAATTACTGAGCAGTCAAGGACGACAAGAAGATGCCGATAACAGCCCCCCAGATGCAACGTAAACGCGTCTTCAAGGAACTCCTGGAAGATGAGGATTCATTCGCAACCACGCTGGTAACACTGTTTATAGATACGTATGGGACTGAAGCGCTTGCGTGGGACCCAGAGACTATCGCTATAGAACTGGAAGATGATTTCCAGGCAGACCTACCTGCTGAGAACTTCGATAAGTTGATGGTTGCAATTCAACTGCTTACAACAGATGAGTTTTACCATCTACTACCTGAGTTCAATAACGTTTGCAACATACTATCAGGGGACACATTCGACCCTAACGCGTGGGATCCCGCGGACTCAGATGAGCTCGCATGGGGTATCACAGAAGGTATGTTGCTAGCGCCCTCTTCAGATAGTGAACCCTTTACAAAAGAGATACGCGCTTACATCGGCGAAGTACTGGATCGCGAGGGTATTATTAATCCTCCGGACGTATTACGTATAGCGCTGCGCGGGGATGAAGGGTTACTGCATAACGTCCCGGAAGCCTTCTCAGACGACCCTGTCATGTACGAGGCTATCTACAAATTTGAGCAGGATAAGACTAATGAAATAGTCCAAATCCTTCAAAGTAACATACGGCAGTTAGTCGCCCAGTTGGAACGACTGCCATTAGTAAATGGAGATGCCAAGGATGCTCTAAACCAACTACTTAAGGTAATGAAAGGATAGAGTATTCTTGTAAAAGACCAGGCCCGTCAATTTGGCGGGCCTTTTTTATTGGATAGTTATATGAAAACGATCTCATTGAGAGTGCCGCGGAGGGGAACTAGTTTCTGGCTAGACTTAGAAGAAGTCCCACCTACTGCGGCAACACTCTGGCAGTTTAAAGGAAGCCGGTATAAATCCGGACAATACTGTGACATAGAAGTTGGTTCAGTTGTCCTGAAAGTTAGCCCGGCATCCTTCAAACATTCTGCGCGATATATCGTATGCATCCTTCTTCCGGAAGGTGAATGGTTTGAAGCGCGGGAATGCTCACCACCAGGTTGTGCCCAACTATTACGAGATTACTTACGAACTTGGTTAACTCTTTCTCCTGAGTGTCGTGTTGTACGCGCGGCAGAGGAAACTATTGGGCTTATCACCAAGGAAATAGAACTGTACTTGGATAAAGATGAAGAGCATACGTTAGAAGATGCTTTTGTACACAATCGCTTAACGAAGATAGATAGTTATGCCGAGGTGTCTGCTGCTGCCGCAGTAGGCGATGCCATCATTGATGAAACAACTGTATTTGATGCGTTTCAACGATGGCTCGAGGCTATGGCTTCTATAAGTGAATTACCTCCCGACGAGATGTATTACATGCTTGTACGGGGTGCACAACGCGCAAACTCACCGCACGTTGATTACCTCAGACGATTTAATCGAATAATCAAATTTCAGGATGAAAACACAGATGAGTAGAGAATTCACGAATAAACTAGTGGGTTATATTAACTCTGGTTTCCAAGCTGTCCAAGTGGATACGCCAGAGATTACCCGAGCAGAGAATGCTGTACGTGACGCCGCTGAGCGTGTTGGTATGCCCGTGTTCACATGGGACATTGCCAATGGGTTTAACGACGAACCACCAAACGAAAAGAAGAACCCGGCCCAGGCACTGGATCGCGTTGCGAGCAGTGTTGAAGGCAATGGTGTATACATCTTCAGAAACTTCCATGTATTCCTACGAGACCCGATTATTGCGCAGAAGTGGCAGCTCCTTGTTGAGCAGAACCTTCTGAATAATGCGCAGTATCGACGTCCTGTGGTGATCCTGGGTACTAATGTTGAGATGCCTAAGATGCTTAAGGCAACCACTACCGCAATAGACTTCTCACTACCTACACGAGATGAGCTGGAACAATGTTTCAACTTCATCCAACAAGGTGCTATTGATGCTAATCCTGATCAGGAAGACACTGCTGCGTGTGATGACGAGCAGAGGAACAAGATCGTGGATAGTCTCATGGGACTTAGTGCGCAGGATGCAGAGAATGTACTATCGTTATGTGCATGGTCGCATCGTGGCTTCAATAGCGCAGACCTTCTGGAGACTATTGAGGACGAGAAGTCCAAGATTCTAAAGCGTTCTGCCGGGTTGGAGTACATCCATAAGAATCGAATTCCTCCTGTTGATGATATCGGCGGGTTTGATCTTATCAAGCAGTGGATTAACCAACGCAAGGTTTGCTTTACACCTGCAGCAGCTGAGAATCACATCGACCCTATGAAAGGCGTGGTTCTTCTTGGTGCGCCAGGTACAGGTAAGTCCCTCTTTGCAAAGATCGTTGCAAGAGAGCTGGACCTGCCCCTGGTTATCGCAGACGTTTCGAGCGTCTTTGGTTCCCTCGTGGGACAGTCTGAGAAGCAAACTGACGAGATGCTTGCAGCTATCGACGCCATGGATCGCGCAGTCGTTCTATGGGACGAGGCTGACAAGATGTTCGGCGGTGCTTCTGATGCCACTGGTGACAGCGGTGTTACCCGACGTATCTTTGGAAAGATCTTAACCTGGTTACAGGAAAAGCAGTCCAACGTCTTCGTTATCATGACGATGAATCGTATCAAAGGGATTCCACCGGAATTCATGCGAAAGGGCCGCTTCGACGAGATCTTCTACACAGACCTTCCTGATGAGAAAGAACGTAAAGAGATCCTCGAGATCCACTTGCGTAAACGTGGTGTTGATAACCCCGCTGATATCTTCACAGAGGATGAGTGGAAAGAAGTTATCAAAGCTACACAAAACTTCGTAGGAAGTGAGCTGGAAGACGTTGTAAAATCAGCTAAGCTCGTTGCTTTTACTGAAAGACAGGCTGCAGAGCCCCGTTTCGATGAGATGCTTAAAGTCATCAAAGAAACAGTTACTATGGCTACCTTAGACAAGGAAAACATCGACGCGATTCGTGCATTCTGCACAGAACGTGCTCGACCGGTTTCCTCAGGGGTTGCTGCAAAAGTTAACAAGAGCAGCGGTGGACGCGGATCACGCGGCCTAAGCTGGGATGCTTAAGGAGGTATCAATGAGTCATACTGCAACAATAACACTGGATGTTAAAGATCCGCAGGTCGTCAGAAAGGCGGCTGAGCGGCTCGGATACGAGTGCGAAGAGAACCAACAAGTTACGTTATACGACGGAACTGTTGCGCGCGGTACTACAGTTAAACTCCCAGGCTGGCGCTACCCTGTCATCATCGACACGGAAGCCGAGTGGGAAGAAACATTATCTGATGGCACGACTGTTAAACGAAAAGGTAAAGTCCTTTCGGATAACTACAATGGTGCCTGGGGTGAGCAAAGTCACTTAGACGAGTTCACTCAGATCTATGGTGTAGAGAAAGCCAAGCATGAAGCTGGGCTATCGGGTTACACCTTTTCTGAAGAGGTCGTTCTGCACCCTGAAACAGGCGCAGAAGAGATCGAACTTACGATTAACCTACCAGGATCGGACCTGGGTGGTGATTCCGGAGGATTAAACCTCGGCGGCGGTGGCCTTACCATAGACTAGGAGGATAAGCATGCCACAGATTAAGATCAGATTCGCGAAGGATGGTTCTTCGCAGATTGAAACAGTCGGGTTCACCGGCTCATCATGTCAGAACGCCTCTGAGTTTATCGAGAAGGCGCTCGGACACTCTACAAATGACGAGCACACCGCGGAGTTCTACAAGGATTCCGACGTGCACGAACACCTTCACATAGATGATGGTGAACAATAGTGAAGTTACGATTTGGCCAGGATGGTGTTGCACGAACACTATATGGCGAGGAAATTAACCTGGCGGAGCTTGGCGTTGTCGAGCTCCGCCGGGCTTCTCATGTAGAGCCTACCCGGGAACTCTCTCCCGCAGCTCGTAAGAGTCTTCTGGATAAGCACGAAGATGTTGTTGATCACCTGACAAGGGCGCACAACTCACGTGAATACTGGTGGGCAGATCTTCTACCAATGAATGGTCCCGTGCTAGGACCTTTTGATACTCGTACCGAGGCGCTTGCTGCTGAAAAGGTGTGGATTGAAGACCACGGTATTCATCCTGCACAAGATTAGTAGCAACATCATTAGAGAAGCCCGAGCATCCCTGCCCGGGCTTTTCCGTTAGAGGATGGGTATACGCAGTTAGTATTCCGTCACTTAGTATCCGTTCCTCACGGGTAAGCATACATCGTGTAGGAACTGACTTCAAACATTTCGAGGTAAATAATGAGTACATTTATGGACGAACAATCCTTGGGCAGCATGAGTAGCCCGCAACAAACCCCACAGGAACAACTTTCCGTTATCAATGACAATGTGTACCTGGCGTATGTATCTGTGCATATGCCTCGGCTTAATTTCAAAGTACGCGGCGCTGCTGTTGAAGTGAATGGCGTTGCACTTAATAAGCGACAAGCTACCGAGCCTCGCTGGAAGTTAATGCCGGAAGAGCATAAGAAAGCGTTACAACGATTCGAGCTGGAGAAGTCTCGTATCTGTAATCGTTACAACATCCCAGTACGTACTCGTGCTAATATTACTGATGAAGAAGGTACTACACAGCGCAATGCTGACGTAGGGGTGGATGCTATTACACAGGCGGCTGATGCAGCAGCTTCACATGTCTTGGATAGTGCGCAACAAACGTTCTACCTGAAAGGCTGTTACTTGATCCCCGAAAGTCGTCTTGATGACTTCGTGGAAGAAATGGAGCAACTCAATGCAGACCTACGAGAGTATGTGCGCACTGAGATCGCTTCTGACATGGAGCAGTTTCGTACAGCTATCCGTGAGCAGTTAAATGATGACGATGCGTATGAAGAAGCGCAGAGGCACATCCCTAACTCAAGGGAACTACTCGCTAAGACATGTATCGATTGGACACCAATCCCAATCTCCATGGGACAAAACCAGGCGGCTACTGCTGCTAACATGTCCGAATTACGTCAGCGTGCACGTGCGCGTAGTGATGAGTTCATCCAAGGTATCCTGGACTCTGTGTTCAGCGAACCTCGGGAAGAGCTCGTCGAAGCTATCAAAACCTTCGAGGGGTTGATGAAACGAGATGGCCAGGTTACTTCCAGGTCACTTACACCAATTCGTCGCGCAATTGAGAAGTTCCGCAGTTTCCAGGAAATGGGAGATCCAGAGTTCGACAATCTATTGAGAACACTGGAAAACCGTTTCACAGATGGTAACCTGGAACAGTTGCGCCTTGCACGCAATACCCAGAACGATTCTGTCCGTCACGCAGCGGAGAGAAATGGACTGGCATCTGCTTTACGTGACGTACGTGAACAAGCGCAGCAGGACACCGCCGAGTTCCAACAACACGGTCGTATGTCCCGCGGTATTTCGTTCGGAGCTCCCGCTAATGGCTGAGTCATATCGGTTTAGCCATGGAAGGCTCCTGTTAGACGATGGCTCTCCCGATGATCCTGATATTGTGCAGGAATTCCTCTCCTCCAACGGAACGACGGTTTATACCGCCATCCGTTGGAGGCAGAGCCAACAATGTTCATGTAACTGCCCCGGCTGGGCTTTCCGAAAGTCCTGTAAGCACTCTAAGAAAGTGGCTGTGGCAGAACTGAACAGTTACATAAACAGAAACCCATCATTAACACACGGCACTGTTTCTGTCGAAGCAGGTAGTCGTCAAGCAAGGATGATAACTTTTAATGGGAATGACAATTAAGGAGTCGTGGAAACTTCGTAACAAGGTTCCTAAGTATATCCAAACGTATGAACAAGCCTTGTGTGCTTATGAGTATGCCAAAGCCTGCGCGGGAACTTCCCGTGCAGGTGGGCATCACCATGGTAGGAACGTCCTATCATCGCCACAGGCAGCTACACGGCAGTACCCAGTATTAACACATGAGTTTGGAAAAACTTTTGTGGGAATGCTGGCGACTACAGTTAACGCGTCTAATTTAGATGACGTGTTGTACACATCAAACAACCAAGTACCAGAGGGTCGAATCGTATTTTACTACGCACCTGGCGGAGGATACTATCGACAGTCGTGCAGGTTACATAACAGTTTGGAGGTTGTCATGTGGTGTCCTGACGGACGTTGCCTGGTCGCCGCCAGCGCTGCTGAGCCATACCAATATGGTATACGTGATCGCGCGGAGCAATTCGCGGGCATTACGATAGGACGATTTAACGCAGAGTCTTTGGTGCTGATGGGCGGTATCAGGGGAGATCGTGGTCGTGGTATATACACGAGAGTCCAGAAACCCGCTTCAGAATTGTCACCTGGTGTACGTAGCTATCACCGCGTTTACATGAAGAAACAGGCAGATGGTACTGAGGTAGAGGTATACGATGATTGGGAAAGGGATTTACGGAGGGCCTACTACTGGAACGAATACCGGACCATCTTTATCCCGAAGAAACGCGCACAGCGCCCTTACTTTTTAAGGGGTACTTCGCAGGTGGGTCCCGGCGTCGTTGGAGACGAGGGTTCTAACCTTACTTCTGTAAAAGAGGCACAAGCCAGCCACCGGCGGCGCGTCTCTTTAGAAAGAAAAGTACGCGGTACCATGCAGTCTTTACGAAACAACCGTAACTTGATGCGTTACTTTGTTAACAACTTCAGGCACGAGTTGGTTAATGCGGGTGTTGACCTACCGCGCACTACACAAGAGCAACTCTTAGCTGAAGCTCACACAATCTTACCGCCTTCGGCTGAATTCCTCGGCCCGGGTGAACGTCATGCGCGTAGATTACTTATCGATGGTGAAGAGGACCAATCAGGAGGATATTCTAAATGATGTTTAAAATTTCTGAAGATACTATAAGGGCCGTCCTGGAGAAGGCCCACCAACAAGAGCCGGATGATTTCGCCATGGACTTCATGGCGCAACTCCGTCTTGAAAACCGCGAGCTTCACGGAGTTGCCGCGGATTTCCTTACGAAGTTCTTCACACTAGGAGCTTCCAGTGCGATGGACAAAGACGAAGTACGTCGTACGCTAGACGACGAGAACCTTCTCAATGAAATGCTAGAGCGTTGCGGCGAGCGCTTTCAAATCGCTAACGATGCGCGGCTATTGGCCACCGCATTAGTAGGTATTATTTACAAGTGCTTAAAAGCAGAGGTCGAAGCTAAAGAGTTGGAAGAATTGGAAGGAGGGGTCTAACCAATGCCCAACTGGTGCGGCAACCTACTTACAGTCTGGGGGAGATCGTACTTGGTTAAACAGTTCGGGGAGGACGCTGCTCATGAGGACTACGTGTTCTTAATAGAGCAGTTCCTCCCGGTCCCTCCGCCATTAAGAGAAAGGTACCCCGACGTCTACCAGGAGGGGTATGACTTATTCTTTCGTTACGGCGACTCGCCAGCGCGACGGGAGTTCTTTACACAAGACCTCCAGTTAACACGCACTAGAAGAATGCTTAGTGCTGCTATGAAAATCTCTAAAGAAGAACTCCCTGACGATTTGGATAAGCTCCAAGAGTTAGTCAAGGAGTATCAACCAGAGATTTACGAAGGCGCACTAAAATGTAAGCAACTAAGAGAAAAGTACGGCGCTAGCGGCTGGTACGAGTGGTGCATTAACAACTGGGGCACCAAGTGGGACGTCAACGGTACAGCCGTTTACACAAATGAGAGGTACCCTGCCCCACAATACTTGCAACTCGCATTCGAGTTCGAGTCTGCGTGGGGTCCTCCACTCGCTGCTATTGAAACCATATCAGGTAAGTACCCCACGCTTGATTTCCGCATTGAGTATGCGGAGTCAGGGACGGGATTTGAAGGTAGTGCGCACTACAAAAACGGTGACACTATCGACATTCATCACGGTGATTACACCGGAGGCATATTAATAAGGGATTCTTTTTAAGTGCTTGTATTAACAAGAAAGCTCGATGAGCGAGTGTTCATCGGCGACGACATTGTAATAACAGTCGTTTCTATACGAGGCGACCATACCGTTCAGATTGGTATATCTGCTCCTAAGCATGTAGCAATCGAGCGTGAAGAAGTTCGAAACGATCGAATCTCAATGGAGAGTATCTATGACAACAACCGTTGATTGGAAAACTACTACAGACAAGGATGTTAAAGAGTACTGCGGAGTTGCTGACGCTCACGGTATTGAATCCTTCTCAGAGTACCCTACAAAAAAGGCCTGGATCATGGCTATCCGTGCTACAAGCAATAGGCAGCGGCATGCTGTCTTTTACATCGCGCGACTGGAAGAAGTCGATGCGGAACGTATTAGCGGGTTTATAGAAGATGGTAAAGGCGAACAAGCACTTAGGCATCTTCAACGTAATTTGGTTAACCAGGAAGTTATGCTCGCTGGCGGTGGTGATGTCAGCGACAGCTGGGACTTAATTCCAAACCCTAAACTGGATCCGTGGGCATAGCGCTCACTATCTTGAAAAGGACTTCGAGATATGGTTTTGAAATGGACTGCGCGTTTGATGAGTTTATTGCTGGGGCCGACTCTGGAGGATGTAGAGGAAGCTCGTAAGCATTTACACGAAGAAAAAAAAGATCTTACCAACGAGGAAATAGAAAACATTATTGAGGAGGCCGATATCTATGGCACCTACACAGACTACTTCGACACTAAACGACAAGGTGGTTCTGATGAATCATCGTCAGAAGCAGAACGATCTACCGAGTGAGAGCGCAGAACCTTCTGCGCCTGTTGAGGCTGCAGTAGCCGTTACATTAGCGCCGGAGCCCGTAGTTGCACAGGCGCCAGTACAAAAGGAAACACCGCAGGTACAGGAAACTGTGGAAGCGGCATCTACCATGGATACATGGGACGATGTGAATACCTTACGCAAGTTACTTACTAAGACGCCGCAAGGACGCACGCTCAAGCTCATCGGCTATTCGATGAGCATTGGAGCGTGGTTGGGTATTGCAGTCGGGTTCGTAGTATCGATCCCGATTATTGCTTTAGTATCCGCGGGCTATCACGTACAGGATTACGTGACAAAACGTAAGCAACAGCGTGAAGCCATTAAGGGTTTACGCCTTGTAGGAGGCAGCGAGAGCGAATAACTCTTGCCGCGTAAGGCCTTCTGCTTCGTGAGCTGCTTCTTTGGCAAAGGGACGGATACCTTTTCCAGATAGCAGTATACCGAAGTGTTCCGCATCGCCTCGGGGTAGTGTAGGTAGGATCGCTGCGAGTTTATCCATATTCACGTAGAGTCCACCTGCATTTACCTCGTTGGCGAATTCGGAGCCCATCCAATCTTTAACTTCTTTAAGATTGAGGCTTTTGAGATCATCAACGGTGTAAATGTTACCATTTGTAAGCGACACGCTAGCTGACTTGAACTGACTAGCTACCTTTTCATTTACTGTGAAAAGAACGTCTTCAGGACGTGCTACTAACGTTCCGTAGTCTTTGACCAGACCATACTCGTGGTCAAGGGCATCTACAAAAGAAGCTAGTTTGCACATCTTTTCAGGACTGTGTGCGCTAGAAGGGTTGTTTCGTAGCAGCTCTGCAGCAGTTTGAAGTTGTTCCTTAGCTGCTGCATCCTTGATAAGCCCCGCGCGGGTATCAAGTAATTGTGCAGCAACTTTACCGGAACAAGCGCCATTACCAGCTTGCTTTTCAAGATAGTCTTGTTGAGCTCCCAGGTTAGCGCCGTATTCAGCAGCTTTTACCAGGATCTTCTTAGCCATCACACGGCGGTCATCGTAGACAAACTCGTCGCGATGCTCAGTTACGTACTCGGCAGCACGTTTAACTTCGTGTTTATTGCGCAGAGGTAGGTTTCGTTCCTTTGTTCCATCATTCTTTTGCCATACAAAGGCGAATGATGCATCTGGAAGTCCTGCCTTATCCTTGGAGTTTAGTTGTGCGGCTTTTTCAAAGATGCGGTTAACATCTTGAAGAATTCCGTGATGTTCTGCTGCTTTAAGCAGTCTATTCTCCACTGCCTCAGCATCTCTGCTAGAATAACAAGCACGCTTGTCAGCAAAGAATGCAGATGACATCCACGTAGATGCGGATGTGTGACAAGGAAACTTCCTTGCTCTGGTGTCTGCGTAAATATGCAGAGGAAGTGTCTGGGGATCACCGCAGATACTATCGTAGCTAGCATTCTTTACGAAAGCAGGTGGTCCATAAAGGCTTGTAATGCGGTGTAATTCTTGACCGGTGCGATCCTTGGACTGATCAGGGACGACTTCCATGTCACGAGACCTCCGAAATGGGAAAAGGAAATCCAGGAAAAAGTTTAAATACCTATGTCACTTGGCATGAGGTGTTTCGTTTACTAGGGATTGATGTACAGGTTCTTGTACTACCCACGACAGTATCCTGCCCACACTGTAGACAAGATGCGCTGCATGTATATCAAGATAACACATCAGGTGGCGCCTGGCACTACTGTTCTGCCTGTAAATTCACCGGCGATACACTAGAACTGGCTGCCTCTGTCTGGGATCAGGACATTCCTACAACTGTTCTAAAGCTTAATGCTCACGGGATCAGCTTCCCAGATGATGCCCTAGATCCAAGTATAATCGATCGCTATACGCAGCGTCACGTAGAATACCGAAAAGGTATGCGGGCGTTATGGGCTCTCTCCCAAGACAGACTTCCTAAAAAAGACACACCTGCTATATCAAAACTGCACGATATGTTCACTGAAGGACACTCTGCGACGAGTGTTACTTGGACCAAGCGGGGTAAGAACTTCTTAGGCGGTTGCCATGTCGATGACGTGTATAGAGCGTTTAGACGAGAAAGTGTACGCAATGCAGGACGCCC
>CETC01069211.1_pt1 | contig 16661 bp, 16 predicted proteins | sample 326911 | NCBI WGS metagenome assembly CETC01 (sample SAMEA2622694, study PRJEB7988) | marine metagenome | isolation source: saline water (ENVO:00002010), including | reverse complement strand
GCACACAAATACGTTGAAGAGCACATTGAAAATTACATTGAAGACTTTGAGGAGTAGAAAATGCCACCCGAGATTGACCCTATCCCACTGCCTGAAACCATGGGTGAGGATGCTGCCCAGTACCTCGAACTCCACGGACTCGTAGACCAGAAGCCCTACATCAGGTCATCTGATTACGGCATCATTAGGCGATGCCCATTCACATACTATCTGACTAGGCGGTTGGGTTTGGTCAAGGGACTGAGGTACAGCGAAGCTCTATCGCGTGGCACATGGGTCCACCACAGGTTTGCCCTGATCACCATGCCACCAGACGAAGCTATGGAGGCCATGTACCGCATCCTCGAAGAGAGGAACAAAGAGCTTGAAATGTTCTGCAACGACGCGGGCATTCGCGTTGATGGTCGTAGAGAGATCCTGTTCAGGGAGGACCGAGACTTCCTCGTAGCCAACGCATGGTGCGAGGCAGCCCTCAGTATCCCCTGTATCGACAAGAAGGACGAGCGTGTGTCTCTTGGTAGGTGGCTACTCAACAACGAGGAGTGGGAGCATGTAGGTCAGGAGCTACTGATCAAGCGTGACGACCGGGTAGTCCAGCCCGACCTCCTCCTGTACAACAAGATCAACAACAAATTGTGGGTTGTAGACTTCAAGACCTGCGCGTCCTCCCCCCACCTCAGGTTGCAGACATGCCCTTGGGAGTTCCAGACACAGCACTACTTCCACACGATCAGGGATGAGGCTATCCATGGAGACCTGTTCAAGGTGTTGGATCTCCCCAGTAACACGGAGTTGGCTGGCGTGATGCACATCGCTATACGTAAGCCTAGTATCCACTTCGGGATGAGTGACAGGCCCTACTCCATAGACACTACTCCCCTAAAGTCTGGGCCTCGTAAGGGGGAACCAAGGAACACTAAGAAGTTTGTAGGTGACCCTAGCCCAGAGATCTACAGGGAGCGGTGCTCTAGGTGGTACCTTGGTGAAGGTGAGTACGAACACCTCCGAGCGGAGCGTATGACCGACCCGGCTGTCAACATTTCATTCACACCCAGCCAAGTGCTACTTGCACCAAACATGGAACGCATGTACAATCAACGGCTCGACACCATCAGAGCCTACAAGGATTGCCCATGCCAACCAGATCAGTTCGAGGTAGGAGAAGTCGTATCCCATACGAACCGACTGCCCGCCTACTCACCCTTCATCATGATGCCCGTCCATCGTTGGAAGGAGATCATGCAAGCCGAGGGGTTCACAATCAAGAACCGAGACGAGGGAGAACTAGTGGATGGTGTCCACGCCTCGTTCAACCATCTGGAGCAAGGGTAACCCAGTCCTCAAGCTGGAGAAACCACAGTGGTTGAAGAACCCAAACCTCAGTCGTGGCACAGGAATCCCTTTGCCCCATTCAAACAGGAGATCCTAAGTACCGTCATCCTGCCCAAGATCATGTTCCTGCTGGAAGCAGGGGAGATCAAGTCCAAGGGTGACCTACTCATGCGGTTCAAGGAGACCTACGAAAGTGGAGTTTCTATGACAACTTTCGATGAATGGTTGTCAGATTTGGGAATCACCTTTGAGAGAGTAACCAAGGTGAACCTGCCCATGGGAATGACCAAGCCAGTCAAACGACAGAAGATGGTCTTGAAGTCCAAGGAAGAAACGCCTCACGTTGAAGAAGAAAGTGACGAGCTTGCCGACGAAGTAACAAGAGAACTTCTAGGCGGACTCGACTAAGGAGAGAAATGTCACACACACTAGCTACTGGATCTACCGTATCCAACAAGTACCCTTCGCTTGGTTCCGTAGCAGGGAACACTCAGTACCCATTGGGTAAGATGTTTGGCCTGCTGGTGGGGGAATCAAGCTCAGGGAAGTCGTTCGTTATGCAATCCAATCCCAATGCATACATCATCAATGTCGATGAAACAGCAGCGGTCTATCCCAATTCACCCGCTGTTATGTTTCCGGTTGCAGGACCGGATGGTCGGCCTGTTGATGAGAGCGGCAGCCCCGTCGTCATGACTTGGGACCACGTTGAACAGAAGAAGAAGATCCTTTGTGATCTTGCCAACGACAACAAACCTCGTCCAGATACTGTTGTCTTGGACACCATTAGTGATTCACTCAGGCTTCTCAAGCCGTACATCGCCAAGATGTATAACCGAGAGAAGTTCTCCGACGTAGATGGTCGGCTTGGGTGGGAACGCCTCTATGAAACTCTCATAGATTTCGCAGTTACTCTGAGGCGGCACGGCTATGGTGTCTTCTTTGTGTGCCATCTGGCACGGAAGCACATTCCCATCGCAGACAACCAGCATGTTGAGGAATACCGCATCATGCTCTCCGACGGTTTGTATGCGAGGCTGTTTCCTATGTTCGACGTTGTTGTCCCAGTCATGGCGGCGTGGCGTACCGAGGAGAAAGTCATCGAGACTGTCACCAAGGTGGGCGGCAAGGAAGTAAAGAGGAAAGTTCCTCAGTCCATCAAGGTGCGTAAGCACACTGCCGCATTCGAGAATGAAAAGTTGGAGGGGATTACGAAGACTCGTACCCTGTCCAAAATGGTTTCTGTAGATCTTCCTGAGTCAGGCCCATGGCAGGCTTTGGAAGATGCCTTTGATAAAGCAAACACCGCCCCCTAACGGCGGGGCGGCGTTCGCTCTCATCCCTGCCACTTACTAAATACAAGGAGTAATTACCGTGGCTATTGAATCCTCAGTTAAGTCTATGTTCGCATCCTTCCAGAATCAATACGAAACTGCTCAGGCCGACAACGGCATGGGTAGCCTCGGCTGGTGGCCCGATGCTGGTGAGCACCCTGTCTTCGTGACCGGCATCAGCGTCGAGCCCGGTAAGTTCCGTCAGCGTGACGGGATGGAGATCGACGGGTTCACTGCCCAGTTCGAGTACCAGCTTCTCGAAGACCCCGGTAGCCCCGAGGAACCCCGCAAGTTCCAAGGTGCCCCCTTCACCCTCCCCGGCAACCCGGGCAGTATCACAGACGATAAGTCCAAGATGCGCTGTGAGATCGAGACCCGTCGTCTCAAGGGTCACATCGAGACCTGCCTCAACAAGGTCACCAATGACATGGGCGCAGCCCTCTCGGAAATTGAAGAAATTCTCTCAGATGCCGAGCGAAGCATTGTAGTTTCTTGTAAGTGTCAGTATGATACTCGGAACGGACGAACATACCGGAAAGACTTCTTGACCAAGAACCTTTCCTCATAAGCTCCCCCCACTGTACGGCTCCGGGGTTCCCTAACACGGACCCCGGAGTCCTTTTTTTATCCTCAAGGAGAATATCGTGACTGTTAAAGTTTCCAAGAAGTCCACAAGGAAGCCAACCACTAAGAAGACAAGGGGACGACCCCGCACTCGCCCTGAAAGTTGCACTGCCATGTCCCCAATTTCATTCACAGCAAACCAAGAAATAAGAGAAGCTCTTGACGAAGCAGTCAAGGAAGCCAACAAGGGACGGTCAAAGTACCTACCCCCAATTACGCGCAATGCATTGATTAAGGCATTGCTTGCTTACGGCATGGATAACCTCCACCGCGTATTCAAGAACAGTGGCTAAAGAAGTAAAGACTATTGTCCACTTCAAAAGCCAAAAGGAATCGTGGCAACTTGGTGACGGGCTTCGAGCACACGCCCGCCGGGGCATAGGTAGTTTAGTTGACGCTCCTTCAAACTTACCTAATGCAGCGATTGGGTTGTATCGTCAGTGGATGAGCGATGTAACCCAAGGGTATAGAACTTGGCTATTAGTCAGTTCGGTGTTCGAGGGTAGCCACGACGGGTGGGTGTCTCACTATGAAGGGGACACCCACCCCACCCTTTGGCTTGGTGAGTGCAAGATGAACAACAACCAGTTAGACAACCTGAAGCAACTCAGGTTTGGTCTACGCAAAACGCACATCAAGAAAGCAATTAGCTATTGCCCTTTAGAAGAAGAGAAAGTGTGGATGGCCTCACGGTTTACACCACGCCTGTACCCAGCCTCAGTCAGATGGAACCAAGGAAAGGTCTTACAGATATGGATACCCCTGTAATAAAATATGTAGTTGAGTTTACCAAGTGTAGTAGACACAAGTATGTCATACCCGCTAAATCTCTACAGGAATTAAAGGACCGCTTCGATAAATTGACTAAGGAGGGTGTAGACTATGATCCCCGAACCGAGATCGATTATGTCTATGAGTACCAGTGGGACGCACTAGAAGATGTCGAAGTCATCAACCCCGAAACCAAGGAAAAGGTTGATCTTAATGACCGATACTGTCTATAACCGCAGAGTTTCAATCTCAGTGACCCCGGGTGCCGAGTACGCCACCGTTGTTGTGACATCCAGCAAGGACCCCGACCTCAAGTTCACCCTGCCTGTGTTGGTGGATCACCTACCTCGACCCCGCTTCAACGACCTTATCGCAGCAGCCAAAAGTAAATAATTACTCGTCGTCCTCGTCGTCGTCATCTTCGTAGTCCTCGTCGATGACAGCGTTCTCGGGAGTATCCGACCACACGAACTCCTGCTTAATGTCCTCAAGGATTCCGATAATCGTGTACTTGTCGAGCCGCCACTCGATAGACCACCCCTTGATTTGCTTGATCAGGTGTTCAGCCAGCATGTCAGCAGGGTCACGTTTCATGGCATCTCCAACAACTCAGCATCCCAGCACTTCCCGTTGAGCTTGGACAGCCTGTTTACCTTGCACTCAATAACTAGCATGGCAGTACCCCACTGCGAGGTGTCCTTGCGTTTCATCCACGCCGGATTCAGGGGACCCGCAGTACCCACATTGGCGTAGTGCCACGGGAGCGGAATGCTCTTGGTACGACGACACTGAGTGGGGGGAACAGGACGATGGGTGTGCCCCCGCACCAGCAACAAGTGGGGGTACCCCCCGTAGAAGTTGGCAAACTGGAGAGCTTCCAACTCATCGGAGGACTGACCGGCATCGAACCCGTGGTAGAAGATACAGGGACCCACCTTGTAAGCCCCCTTCAGGGACTTCTGGTAGGGGACCCAGCACCACTTACGGAACTCCTCCCCAAACTCGGGGTGTCGCCGCCAGTCCACAAGGCCCCTGAGAGAGCGAGGAACCCGTCTAGGATCGCTTGCTAGGATGTTATCGTCGTGGTTCCCCATGTTTACCCAGCGATGGCAGGAGGAGGGCAGTACGGCCCTCAGAGAGGACAGCAAATTATGGCTGTGCTCGTACTCATCTTCAAGGGTGTGGGTGTCCTCATTGGGGTGTACAGAGCCAGCACTGGCTTCGTGGAGGTCCCCGAGATGTCCGAAGTGGGTGAGTCCCTTGATATTGGAAAGGGTATTGAGGACCCAATCCTTTGTCTCAGGTGGCATGAAGGGGCAGTGAGTACATGAAATCACCGCTATCTTTGCAAGACCAGACATTCCAGTGGCTCCCCACTCTTTATATGAAGACTCCTCCAATAAAGGGGAGGACCCCTTGGTATGTCCGGTTACTGACGTTCAGTGGTCATTCCGGGGTTACCGGGGTTTTGCCCCTGCATGGTGCTCCAAATGTACCGGGCTGTCTCGGCTTCCACCTGAGGACTATCAACCCTCTCGAAGTAGTTCTGGGGTATCTCACTCTGGTACGTCGTCCTTGACGCTTTCTCCATGGTGTCGCCTACCCTAGACACGACTGACTGCTCCCTGAGTTTCACAGCATTCTTCATCTGAGCCTTGCTGACCGTGAGGGGCATTTTAAACCTGCCCTCAAATTCCGCTTTAATCCTTTCAGCTTCCCCTAGATTATTTCCTAGTACAGATGAAATCCACTTCCTTCTGTATTCTTTCATCTGTTCTCTGTTTGCAAGCAAGAATTTATTAAGTTCTTGGGGTTCCTTGTACTGCCTCATGTCAGCACCCAACGCCTTCAAGACTACACTAGATGCGTCCATATTGCCAATCAGTCGGCCATCACTCTTGTACACAGGGACCTGATTCCCCTGCATATTCGACCAGTCAGCGTACTGACGCTGCAATCCAGCAGCCATAGGCACCTGACCCACTGCACCCACCAGACGACTGAATGCCACACCACCGGGAATAACCCGAGGTAGTGTTTCTTTAAGCAACTCGAAGTCAGCGGTACCTACTGCTTGTGCTCCACTAACAAGGATGTCCAGTGCAGGGGGGGCTATGTTGGCAACAAAAGAACCAGTCGGGTCTCGCTCAGTAAAGAACCTGTCTCCCCCCACAAGGTCTGTGAGTGACCCTGCAAACAAGCCACGGGAAATATCCATGTCAAGAGCATTCTTACCCACCTCATAGGCTATGGCACTGTAGCCCATCGCCTTGATGATGTGCTTCATTGCACTACCCCCCATCTCCTGTGGGTTGAGGAGCGTGCCTGTGATCTGGCGCAGTGGGAACTGGAGGAACTGTCTAGCCAGTGGGTTCTCGAAGTACTTGCTGTAAAAGATCTCCGGCCTGTTGATCGGGTCACTACCAAACTGAGTCTTCTGTACTAGTTCAGCAGCGTCATCTCTCAAACGTGCAACATCTTCTGAGGTGTTTAGTTTGCCAGCGCGACGGCGTACATGCTTGGCAGCATGAGCCATGGTTACACGGTTGAACCACTCAGCTTTCTCGAAGGGCTTCATCGTACCTTCAAACAACCAGTACTCAGCAGCACCCTTGGGCCTCTTGTAACCACTACGAAGGCTTGCCTCATCCACCATTCGGAACGGGTCAAGACCGATGTCAGCTAAGTCTGCAAAGTTAACTCGTCGAGTAGTGCCGTCAGCCAACTCAATGGTTTCAGTGAAGTGCTTTTCAAGTAGATCTGCTTTTTGAGCGTCGGTAATCCGAGCACCCATCTTCATGCGTTCAGCTACGTACCCCGACATCATCTTCATGGAGTCTCTGTAACCACGCATGGCAGCACCCACTCCCACCAAGGGCATACCCATGGTGATTGGCTGCAACATGTTCAGCATCACACTACCAAGGTTTAAACCAAGATGACTGGCATACAAAGCCTGAGCACCACGACCACTGATTCCACCAAACTCACCTGATCGGATATTCTGTTCAGCCTTTTCCGACCAGTTTTTCATTTGCTCTACGAGTCTTTTACCCGGCTCACCAGTGCCTGCAATAATTCGTCCCGCAGCACCAGTTGCTGTGTAGTTAATAAAGCGTTGTGTGTTCTTGAACACAGCCTCGCTTACTACATCGTTGACCCCCTTGCGACCTGTAAGGGTGGGGAGTACTGAGTCGAGAATAAACTCTTGGGTTCTTGTGTCATCAATAGACTGGACAGTACCCTCAAGCATGTCAAGAAGACTGACTCCACCAACAGGCAACTTGTCTGCTAGGGCAGGATCATACTGATTGAGTACATCTTCTAGTGTTGCTCTTTCACCCGAGTAGCCCGGTCGCAGAGTAGCAAAGCCTTTTCCTTCGTTTTTCTTTTTACGCACTCTTTCAGTAAGAGAGTCACGCAAAGCAGCTTCGACTCGCTCACCGGGCTTTTGGATATGCATGGTGTGGGTAATTGCAGAACTCTGCGCGTACCTTCTTTGAGTGTCGTGGAAGTTAATTCCGTACTCACCATGTCTATCTTTAGTAAGAAGACCCTTTGCTCTTTCGGCGTAAGACTTATTGATCTGTGTTGTTAGGGCCTCGCTTCCCCCAAACAACTCTTCCATTTCCTCAAGGTCTTCGGGTCGCCATTGAACAGTGGGGTTTTTTCTTTGCTGCGCTTCCGCACCCAAGTAATGACCTGTGGCGTTATTCTTGTCTCGGTAAATGGAGGGAGCAGGGATTACGTTACCCGCTCTATCAACACTTTTTATTAGGTTGCGGGAAACATAGGTGTCTGTAACCAAACCTTTTTCTACAGCTTCAACAAGAGTCTTTTGAATCTTTGTTTTAAACTCTTGGTTGAGTTCATCACCAGACCTGATTGCATTGAGAACTTCATCGTCTAGCAAACTAGAAGCAACATCATCAACTAGTTCTTGAGTTCCCTGCGAAAACTGGTTTCGTTCTTTGGCAACGATAGCAGCAGTCAATCGTTCGATCTTGGATGTGTCGGCTACAAACTCACCAGTCTCTGAGTAAACTGAGTCGTTACCAAACAAGTTAACAAGCCGTTCCTCACGAAACTTTTTGTGTGCTTCGATGTAGTCGTCAAGCTCGTACCTGTCAATAACTTCTTGAACTGCCCGTTGCTGCCCAAGTTCGGAAAACATTCCGTCTTGAGTGGGGGTATTAACTACGACTTCAACTTCATCAAGCTTTGTTACACCCTCTTTGAATTTGTAAAAGCCAATAGTCTTACCGTCAGAAACACCAAGCTCTTTGTTTCTCGGAAGGTAAACGCGGTCTTCTCTACTCAATGAAAAAACAGGGTGGTCATCTGGGAGATTAATTGACTCGCCTGTACCTGTACCTTTTTTATAACCATAAAGAGCACTAACTTCTTTTTTAACTTGGCTTTCGTCTATCTCTCCATCAGCCAACCTTCTTTTAATGTTGGCAAAGCCCTCGTCAATTTTCTTGCTGTCTGCGTAGAGTTTTTTAGTTGAGTTTCTACCAACCTTTACCCGGTCTCCTTTTTCACTCAACGAAACACGTACAGGTCCCCCCGTTTCATTCTGAATAGCAACATCCATTGCTTCAAAAGTGGTCATTTCATCAGTGACTTTAATTGGGTCTTTTAGTTTCGTTGTGGTTAGTGAGCCGGTGTATGCTTCGATAGGTTCATCACCCTTAAGGAACGGGGTGACATCAACAACTTTTCTTTCTAGCCCAGTCTTATCCCAACCAGCCATGCGAATGTACATGGCGTGGTTGATTTCCTTAGCTATCTTTTTAGCTGTGGGGTCACTGATCTGATCTGGGTCCAAGGTGTCTAGCCTGACACCTGTCTTCTTTTCAATGCGGTCAAGTACATCTTGAGTAGGCTTACTAATGATGGCTCGTTCCACCTCATAGTGCCCATTCAAAGTGTCTCCCATTTCACGCAATACAGCGTTACCCGGTGTACCCTGCAACTGATTAGATGCTGAAGTCAAACGCAAAGCATGAAGCGTCTGAAAAGCAATGCTGTTTTCACCAAGAAATCTGCTGTAGTCTCCACCAGTAAATAATCGGCCAGCCCTTTTCAAGGCTTTACCGGCGGGAGGAGTAACCAAGAATGAGAGAATAACAAACGGGTTGGTGGCAATATCCACCATGGTGTTTGTTACTTCGTTGTTACCGAATGCTTCTTTGATGTCCTCCATGAACGTATCACGTTCAGAGGGAGTCAACTCTTGTGGTTGTAAGAACGTCCGCCTTAGGGAATCGAACGAAGCCTCACCCTGAAAAAGCTGAGTCAGAAAAACATCGGGCCGATCATACGACCGGATAGGATCAAATGACTGCGGGAAGGACGACATCCTACCCCTTCATTACTTCAGGCGAGTACGGAATCGAATGACTACAGTAATTGAACTATGCTCGTCACCAGTACTACCTGCTTCAACATTCAAAGCAATCATTGAACCCGCAGGAATATAATTTTCAGTTGTGCTAACAACGGCATCTACTGGAGTGTATGCAGCATTTATAATCTGCTGCCCAGTAAGGTTGGAACCAGCAGAGTCTGGATCGGTTGCAGCAGCGTCAAGTCTCTTCAACTGAAAAGTGTCATTAGCATCCGCAGTAGCAGAGATGAAAAACACAGAATCGACAACCGTATCGCGCTCTGCGTAATACAGAGGAAAGTCGTCAGAGTCTGCCAAGGTCGCACCAACACCAGTAACAACAACAGAAAGAGTTTGGAACTGATCGGGGTACTGAGAAACGTCAATAGTGTTTTCGCCAGCCATGTGTTTAGTCCTTAAGCAAGCAGGTCAGAAATGTCCACGTTAGTGGGGGGAGCGGCAAATGCACCTTCATGCATTGCCTCGGAGAATTCACGGAGGAGATCACGACGAGGAGCCCCCCCAATTACAACAGCACCAGCCGGTAGGTACCTGCCTGCTGCGATGCGATTATATAGATCAGGAGCAATTTGTTGTAGTCTTTGCTCTTTATTTTTAAGTTCTTGTTGTTTTCTGCGTTCGGATATACGCCTAAGTTCTTCTTGTGCAGCTTCTCTGCGATTCTGCTTTTTGAGTTCCTTAAGCTGTGGATCATCCTCGGGATCACCATACATCTCCCGATTGATTCGGGACATAATAGTAGGCAGGGCTAGAAACCCTACAGCCTGACCAGCAAGGCCAATTTTTTCAAGATTCCTTATCGTAGCGGGGTTAGCAAGGCCACCCTTTCGGATGGGTTTTTTCATAGCCCCTCTAAGCTGTCGCCCAGTTGTGCCAATCATTCCATGCTGAACCATGTCGGCTGTGCCATGGCCCAGACCCGACAGGCTTCTTGGAACCTTCTTTAGAAGTCTAGTAAATGCTCCGATAGCCATGTTTATCCTTAAAGCTGCCTAAGCACTTGATCAAGAGAGAGTTGGTTTCTACCCATTTGATTCTGGAGTGCTTCGAGCCTTCCTTGTTCTCCCCCCAGCAGAGAGACTAGTTCGGGGGACACGGGGCTTTCTCGTCTAGTTGCGCCAATCATTGCACTATCAAGCCGGTCTCCATAGACACGATCTTCATATCTTTGAATTGGGTTACCCCTGTATCGATTCATTTCACGCTTCATTTTTTCCTGAAGCATGAGACGTTCGACTTCCTTTTTACGCTCGTCACTTGCAAGCTTTCCGCTGCCAGCAAGCATCGGAAGAAGACTGAGTGCAAGCAAACCCATACCCGGCAAACCACCAGCCATAGCTCTAGCCCCGCCTACTAGATTACGGAGCAACCCAGCCTTACCTGCTGTTTTAGCTGCTGTTTTAGCTGCGGTCCCGCCTGCACTAGCGGCTGGTTTAGATGCTGGCTTGTCAGGAGTTTCACTCTTTGCTAGATCTGTAGCTTCTCTTCGGGCAAGTGCCTTTGTGTTTGTAGTGCTTCCTCGTTCTTTAGCTCTAGCTTTTCTTTCGTTTATTCGATCAGCCGCAGCGCGTTCACGCTTTGCTAGGTCACTTTGAGCACGTTCTCTTTGAATCTCTTGTCGGTTAGATTGGTCAGCTTTTCTTTTACGAAGACTTTCTTTTGCTTTCAGTTCAGTCGATTGCCTTCTAGCAAGGTCTGACCTTGGAGTAGCGGTTGCTGGCCTATCCTTAAGATACTCATCTCTAAGTTTCATCTGCCCTTTAACATCTCTACGACCTGAAGGTGCAGCAACAGCAACAGGGATTTTGAGTTTGTCAGCGGCAGTTTTCAAAAAGCTTTTAGCTGCTGCGCCAGTCTTAGTTGCAGTGCCTCTCTTAAGAGGGTGGTTCTGAAACCTGTTAACTAGCTTCTTTGCTTCAGCTTCGGGAATGTCTTTGATCGAACCATGCTTTCTAATCAAAGACTGAATAGCCTTTTTAAACTCAGCGTCACTAGGCTTTGCCAAACGAGGCTTAGTTCTGCCCGGGCTATCAAACAAGAATTCGTACTGACTAGGGTTAAACTGGCTCATCTGTTACCTCAAGGGGTAGGAATTGTTCGTCTGGTTCAACGAGGGTTCCAAATCCCCCCACTGAGTTTTCTTCGTTCTGGACTGTCCAAGCAAATACGTTTTCTTCCTTGAGTACCTTGTCTTGTCGGATGTCCCACATCCAGCGGCGGATCATCTTGGGTGTAAGCTCTACGTCCTTCCAAGAAGCAAGCAGGTGGGCTTCCGATATTTCCTTAAAGGATAACTCAGAATCCACTGCTTTAGCAAATGCATTCTCTCCCCCCATTGTGACAGCGGACCTGCCATGGGTATTATGCATTTCAGCCATCAACTTGGATATCTGTTTCCACTTAGCCAATATCAACCACCAGTTCGTCTTTCAAGTTCAGCAAGTTCAGCAAGCTCTTGCGGAGTGTAAGGACTTCGACCCTGAGCTTGTCTAAACTGAATTTCTTCCATGAGGTTTTGTAGGGCTTGTTCTTGATCTGTAACAGCCCCTCCCGTACGTAGAACTGCTTCGTTAAGAAGGTCACCCAGTTCGGTGTACCCCTTAGCACTAGCAGGTCCAGCACCAAGTTCACTAAAGACCTGACTCTGCACATCCTCGATGTCGCCTAGATCACGAATAAACTGATCCAGCAAAGGCAACTCACCACCACCAAGATCTTCAGACAATATGTCTCTAATCTGAGCGGCACTCAACCCACCAGAACCAAACCCAGAACCCCCAGCAGCGGCTTCGTTGTAGTCAAAACCCTGAAGTTGATCGAGGGTATCAAGGCTATCTTGAAGTTGGAAGTTTCTATCTTCTACCGCACGGGAAGCCAGATCAAGTCTTTCTGAAAGCCTTCCCATAGCAGTGCCCATGACCCCCAACAAACCAAAGCCAGTGGGAGTTTGAAACTCACCAGCCCCAAGCAAGTGGGGCATACCAAAGAACTCAGCTTCAGCTTGAGTGGGTGATTCATTCTGTGCAGTCAAAATCAAAGTAGATGCTTTTTCACCTAGCATTTGTGACAGGCTGCGAACCGCACTACTCACAATGTTTCCATTAATACCGTAGTCTTGAGAGGCCTGTTCAATTTCTGTAGTAAGGTCCCCTGCATCCCCACTAACAACAGCCACCATGATTTGTTCCATCATTCTGGTAGCGGCTTCTTGGTCAATTTGCCCTTGGCTTCCTGCGGCAATAGATTCACCAACTGCCTTAGCAAGAGGACCCATACCCAGAGACCGAGCTATAGAGTCAAGAGCTGCATTACTTGTAAGCTGTTCCATAACTGGCTTTGTTGCGTCTATTGCAATACCGCCCAAACCCATCTCTGCTGCGCGAGTAGCCAGTTCTTCGTTGCTCATCTGACGATTGAACTCATCGAAGATTGCTGCGTTACTTACATCAAATCCAAGAATGGTAGATTGAGTAATGTCTTCCATCCCTTTAAACCGATCATTAAATACTTCACCCAATCGGTTCATTGCGTAAGCAGCAGCATCATCTCCTATGCCAATAAGGCTTTGTCTTTGCGCTTCAATTTGTTCACGCATGGCTGGGATGCGCTCAATAAACTGTGCTATTTCTTCTTTGTTTTTGTTTGCAAGAATGCTAAAAACACCAGCTTCTTTTCGTGCGGCTGAAAGCTGCTGTTGAATAGCGTTTTTTTGCCGGACTAACTTTTCTTGATTTGCTAGGTCAGTATTCCGAATTCGCTCTTCAATCTCAAGCTTTTTAGCCTGTAGTTCTGCAATACTTCTTGCTCTATTTTCTTCAATTTGCTGTTTACGTTTCTGCTCGGCAAACTTTTCTTGCTGCAAACCGTAGGTAGCATCAAATTGCTTTTGGTCAAACAATCGTTGTTTGTCTGCTTCCGCAGCACGGGCTTGAATAGCTTGAGTTTGCATAGCCTGTTGACCACGCAGTTGTTCTCTGGTGTTGGCAGATCTGTTAGCGTCAGCAATAGAAGCCTGAGCCCCTTGGCTAACCGCTGAAAGTTGTTGTGCGTTTGGCATGTTTGACATGGGTTAACCTATCAAAGAGTGGGGAGTTGTCCGCTAAGACCTTGAGTAAAGAAGTCGCCAGTCATCGGGCCAACCTTAGCAAAGTCACTCAGGGGTTCGTTCATCTTAATTGAGTAGATTGCAGCAAGGGTGTCAAACAAAGCGACGGGGGCATACGGGTTAGTCTTGTACATTTCGTACATGTTCTGCTGTCCAGTAAGGAGGAACTGGGTAGCCTGAGTAGCCGCAGCACTTTCCATAGCAGCAGCATTTTGATATGCGCTTGCCATATACTGCTGTCCTATTTCCATTGCTTGTGCCACTGACTGGTCTGCACCAAACCCTGCCTGATCAAGACCCATCTTCATTTGGGTTCCTTGAATTTCCGCACCAAACATTTCGGTTGCCATTTGACCAAGCACACCTTCAAGTGCGCTTTGCCTCATTTGTTTGTTTTGGAATGTTGCTTGTGCTGTGGCAGCCTGCTTCTGTGCAGGGGTCATCATGGTGCCATCAGGGTTAATGCCTGAGTTGATCTGGTTCATCATACTCTGGGTAGATCTATCTACACCAAGAGCCATGCTTGAAGCTTGGTTGGATTGTTCGTCTCGGAGACGTTCGATGCTTTCATCTATTTCAGCTTCGCGGGCCGTAAGGGTTTCCCTGTATGCATCTCTTGCAGACCTAGCTTCTTCTTCAAGAGATTCAGCAAACCCACTTGCCTGATCACGAAGACCCTGAGCCTGCTGTGCAGCGGTACCCTGAATTACACCGGGCACCTGTTGGAGAAGATTACCAAACTGATCTATCTGGCCTTGGGCACGTTCACGATTGAACTGCTCTGCGTCAATTAGATTCTGGTAGTCACCAAGTGCTGCACCAGCCAACTGGTCCGACATAAAGAATGAAGGAATCTGCTGACCAAGCAAGGTGTTCGCGGGTTCCTCTCCATACAGACTTGTAGGAGTAGTTCCAAAACCCGGAGTAGGAACACTGCCCGGACCAAAGGGACCCATCTGTTGATTTTGGTTGAACTGATAACCCACAGGTGTAGGGGAGAAAGGACCTTGCTGTTGCTGTTGCTGTCCTTGCTGTGTATTTTGCCCGGGTATTCCCCCGCTACCAAAAAGGTTGCCATACAAAGCTTGAAGCTCTGGGCTGGCGTTTGCAAGATAGGAAGGCTGCTGGAATTGCGACATAATACACCCTGCTAGGTAGTGAGGTTAGTGTTGCTGGTGGCTGTAATTGTACCCTTAGCTTGCACCTGCAATAGTCTATAGTCTACATCAACACAGAAAATTTCCAACCCCGGAGAGAGAGAAAAGCCTTTGACTCCGTGGCGACCCTTGACCGTGGTGGTGGTTGGGTTTTCAAAGGCAGCCCAGTTGTCCGACTCCCCATCGTTAATAGATCGGACCAAGGCACCTGTTCTGTCAAGGGAAACTGCGTGACTCTTGGGGGTAGTTTCCTCACCCTCATACACCACACCCCTCCAATATATGAGATCGGTGGTGAGGTGGTTGTAACCTACCCCGGAGAACACAGCACCAAGCGAGGAGATTTGCTTGACCCGGAACAGGTTGTTTCCGCCATGAGGTCGTTCTGGTGTGGGCACCGAACTAGTAATCGGAGCCCCTACAAACCTCATAAACACAGGAGAAACGGAAACGTTGTACCCCGCTCCAACCTTGCTTATGTCCGTAGAAGCTACGTAGATCTTTTTACTTCCTGTATCTACACCTGTGACTTTAAGTTTTTGTCCAACACCAGCAGCGTCAAACCCTTCGGTGCTTACGCCAGTTTGCGTTACATAGCAGTAAGAACCCACCATGTCGGAAACTACAACCCCAGACCCACTAATTGTAAAAGAGTTTTCGCCAGTGTTAACAGACCCCACGGTTCCGTAAGGTGTAGTAGCACTGTGCTGGAGCATTCGGATTATGCCCTTGCCCCCATCATCGACAGTCTTTCGTTCGTTGTCGAGGATATAAACCTTCGGCTTGAACAAACTGGAGATTGCAGAGGTGTGAGTAGTATCCGGGTTATTCATGACCCAGAGGACTCGCTCCTCAAGATCCGAAGTTATGTTTGTCAGGTCAGAAGACCAAGCCCCACGACGACACATGTCAAAGCAAGTGTCATGGATTTCAGTAACCTTACCCGTGTTAAACCACAGGACGGCAGTCTGCTCAAGTACGGGGTTGTGGATATAGAGGGCAAGCTGGGTAGGGTCATACGCTACTTGAATGTCAGCATGGTTGTCTCGCCAGTCTTCAACGATGAACTTGTCTAGCGCAGACACATCATCAATACGAGAGTTGGCATGGACAGCCTTGACCCCACGACTAGTCACGTAGTAAGCAAGGGGTCCAATCGAGTCACCTGCATACGCATTGACAATCCCATACCCGCGATGGGCTTCCTGCATACGGAGGAACGCGCCATCCTTAATCATGTAGTACAGGCGATCACGGGCAAACCCCATCAACGCAGGACCCACCTGAATGAACCGGGAGATCTCGTTAGTCGGTACTGGAGGTACATACCGATTCAGTGGGGGGAACAACTCGGGAGAGATCTCGTAAATGGATGACCACTTCGTCTCACCCAAACCACTGTCGAGGTCACCCACCCGATTAGTAAACCCCTTACTAGTGCCTACACCAATCTGGCTGGCTGTAATGTCCTTGATCTTGCTGACAACCATCGCACCTTCATAGAAGATGGAGGACCCCCCACTGGGCATGAACTCGTCGTGGATGGTTTTGTCGAGGTAGACATCCTGATAAACAAGAGAAGTGTCATTCAACTGATACCAGTAAACCGCAGTACGAACCCCAGTTGAGTCTTTGGAGTCCCCACTAGCACCATTGTTTACGTGCCAGTCTTCAAGGTTAATGATGTTGTCTAGGTGCAGGATGCCTGCAATGTAGGAACCACCTGCGTCCTGAGTCTTGACTGACCTGTACACAAAAGCTTGGTCGTACTGGTCTGAGTCGTACCTGATATCCAAACAAATGTACTTGCTTGTGTCAGCTTCAAAGTCTTCAGTTTTGGCTTCACACACAGGAGACAACTGGGTCTTTGATCCAGTCTTGCTGTTTGCCAAGTAGTACGCAAATGCGTAATCACCTGTCTCAAA
>CETC01034582.1_pt1 | contig 16672 bp, 6 predicted proteins | sample 326911 | NCBI WGS metagenome assembly CETC01 (sample SAMEA2622694, study PRJEB7988) | marine metagenome | isolation source: saline water (ENVO:00002010), including | reverse complement strand
ATGTCTTATGTATTTGATAAAAACGAATTAGATACAAAAGTAGAAAATTTAGAAAAAAGAATAAATATAATAGAAAACTTTAAATGTAATTATAAGAAGGAGGAAAACAATGGCTAGGTCCTATGGAACGGGAACTCTAACCTTGACAGTAACAGAATCTATAACTTTAAATAGTAAAGATGAGGGACAAACTCATACACATACTATTGCTAGTGTTAATGACATCTACAGAAGAACTGAAACAGTATTACATACTGCAGAGACTCATTTAGTAGCATTCGGTTCAGCAGCAGGATTAGGAACATTCCCTGAAGGAGATGTAAAATATATAAGATTAAGTAATCTTGACAATACAAATCATTGTGTTGTTACGTTTACTAATGAGGATAGTAACGAATTTTCTGTAAAAATTGACAAAGGACAATCTTTTATCATGTGTCCAGATTTAACAGATGGAGTAGTTAATATATTTGATGCTAATGATAAATTGATGACAACTTTTACTGATGCTACCTGCGACTATAATAATGACCCTACTGTAGCTTGTGATGCAAGTTCACAGATAGCAATAGGTCAAAAAGTCTCAGGAACAGGTATACCTGCTACTGCTTATGTAAAATCTGTAAATACTCCTGGAGCTGTAACATCTTTTGAATTAGGAGATAATCCTTTGGGAGGTGGAACTGATGTAAGTACTACAGGAGGTAGTGTAACAAATGGTACACTTACATTTACACAGACTTCAGGCCCATTAGCAGATTTAACTAGCATTAAAGCTATAGCAGATGGTGCTTCTGTTGATTTAGAAATTTATATAGCAATGACTTAATATGCCTGTAGAAGTTAGCGAAATAACAAAATTTGCTAGAGGTATTGTAAGTTCAGCTTCAGAAACTGATATAAATAGTGATTTTGCTACTTTTTCTTTAAATGTAGACTCAGATGTTGAAAGAGGTGCATTAAGAGGTATTAAAGGTAACTATATATTAGGCGCTGGTGGTTGGGAAATACCTAGATATGCTAAATGGCTTATTAAAATAAATGCAACTGAATTACATCAATTAGTTGGTAGTGCTTCTAATGAATATACTGTTACAGGAGCTTCTTATAATAACAGTATTTCAATAACACATTCAGCTGATTTAGATGTGCATGTAGGAGATTTGGTAACTGGAACTAATATTCCAGCAAACGCTTATGTAACACAAGTTGCAAGTTCTACTAAATTCCTGATAAATGAAGTTACTACAGGTGGAAACACAAGTGGCCAAACTCTTAATTTTAGACCTATGTGTAAATGGTGGATATTAAATGGGTTTGATGAAAGTTTTGCTATAGGTTTTAGAGATGGTTCTAATAGATACCAACATCAAGCTGATTTAGATAAAATAACTGAATTAAATTTAAATAAAGTAGAAGTTAATTTAGCTGGTATAACATCTACTGGAGATACTTTTCGAAATGAAGTAGCTGATAAAATAAAAGAATCCCTTGAAGGTAGTAGTTTTCAAACAAATCAATATCTAACTGATGTAACAGGTGAAACTAAATACTTTACTGCAAATATACCAGCATCCTCTTCTACTACACACGGACAGATTTCTATAAAAAGTAACTTTTATGGAGATATAAAAAATCCTGATTATGCTAGTTCATTTAGAGCTCATACTTATTGTGAAGCAGCTGGTTCTAGAAGTTACATTTATTTTAATGATTCTGATTTATATCCTTCTAATTGGCAAAAGTTTATAAAAGGAACAGGTTTTACAAGCAGTTCTACAGAAACTTTAACAGGGCAATATAACTTTACTTTTTTAAAGCCAATGAATATACTTGGAGAATCTCATATATTTGGAGTTACAAAAGAAGCAAAAGCTATTTTAATTAGAAGTGTAGGCAGCGAAGATAGTTCTATAGAAGTGTTATCCTCTTCTGTAATTGAAAGTAAAGATATTACTGCAGAACAAAGAAATAAAAATTTATATATTGGTATGGGAGGAAATACAGGCTCTTATGGATATTGGTTAGGCAATATAAAAAGAAAACAATTAGATAAAACCTTAGAAGGTAATTATTTTGTAAAAAATAAGTTACCAGGTTTAGGTTCTGAATTTGGAGCTTTAAAATTTGATAACATTGTAGTTCATAATTTACATTACGGGTTAAACAGTACTAATGGAGGAATAGCAGGAGCTGCTAATATTTATGGAGATACTTCAGGGGCTGATACTGGTTATACTATATCAAATTCAGATGGGCATAGAACAATAAATAATTGGGCTAAAACATGTTTAACAAATGCGGGAGTTACAGTTTCTGACCAAACTGCATTTAAAGTTGGTATGATTTTTAGACTTGATTATGAATCCAATAAAATAGTTAAGTTATATTCTAATGACCATATTTCAAATACAGGTGGGGCAGCTGAAGCAACTGAATTTACAAGAGTGTATGATTATTTAAAAAGTGTAAAAGAATTTGCGAAAGGTAAATTTACAGGAGACGGTTATTATGGAGAAACTGATAATACAGATAATACAGGTAATGATGCTGAAAATCTACATTCAGGAGATTTATTTCAGATAACTTATGTTCCGTCATCTTGGAGTGAATCTGCAGCTGCAAATAGTAATGGAACAATAAAATTTGCTTATGCTGGAGTATTAATCGGTGACTATAAAGATGATAATAATGGTGATAATAATACTGTAGCTAAACATGATTCTGAAGAATGTTATTTAGGTATGGCTCCGCATTCTTGGGCACATTTCAATGATGATAAATTTCTTTACAGAATACGTACAACTTCAAAAAGTGATACACATTTAACAGAAAATATTGCTACTATGTATGATTCTGAAGGTACTCTTCTTAGCTCATCAGGGAAAAGAACTGAATTTATTGATTTAGCAGAAGAGTTAGGTGTTCCTGATTTTAAAATATCAACCATAGCAGAAGCTAAAAGTATGGATGGAGCAGGCGGTTATGGTGGAGATACAGGATTAATTGCAAATAGAGCTAAAAATTATTATACTGGTTATGGTAAATTATGGATAGCTAATAGAGATGAACACGATAAGTTATATTTAGTTGATTTTACTAATTGGGATAAAATTGATTCATCTAGTCCAAGATTAAGTTACTTTACTGTTAATTTAGATTTTTCAAGAATACACCCTCATTTATTAAATACTATCGATGATACTTACCCAGGAGGAGTTTCTGAATATGGAAAAGGGCTATTAAATTTACATACAAATAACGGCCAACGTACACATGATTGGAATAATTTTTTTGTAAACTACGCGCCTACATGGACACCTAATCCTGAAGGTCAATTTATATCAAGTATATGTGAAACATATTCTCATCAAGCTCACTTAGGAGATGGTGCTGCAGATGGTAATGGTACAGGAAAATGGAGAGTATGGGTAGAATATTCAAAAGATGAACAAGTTCCTCACTCTAGATGGGACTTATTTTTATTTAATTTTAGACCTCAACCTTGGGAACAATTTACTGGTTCTGTAGATAGCCAAACAGGTTTAGGTCCGAATAATAATACTGCGTATATGTTTGATAAAACCCCTCCTTACCAAGAATGTACTTATGCTAATTTTAATGAACAAGAAGGTGGTGATAGCAGACATAGAATATATTATCCTTATTTAAAATTTTATGTAAACGCAGATACTATGAGTTCTAGTAGAGGTAGTAAACTAAATGGTGGAAGTTCTGCTAAAGGTTGGAATGGTATAGGCTGGACTACTGATGGTGGTATTCAACAGCATAAAGGAAATCACGGTACTGGAGCTAATCATTTAAATTTTAGAAACCCTTCTGGAGAATATCAACAATGGAAACATATTTATGCAGGTAGTTATGACTGGGATAATACTCCTGCTTATTTTCTTGATACAGGTACTGATATAGGATGGACTGATGAAAATCCTAGACAATGGTCTTCATATAGGCATTGTTTAAAACCTTATCATAAACAATGGTATTTTACAGGACATGCTAATAAAAATAAGGCTATAGAATTTCCTAGTCCATCTGCTTCAGTTGATTCGTATAATCCAACAGCTCATATTGTATCTACATTTGGTACTTTAACTGGTTCTTTTGTAAAAGAAGGTGGAACTTTTAGAAATAGAGTAACAAGTGATGGATGGGGTTCTGATGATGCTTGTTGGTATGGATATAGAGATGGCACTTTAGAAGAGTATAATGAAGATATAAGTATGTTTACTATGCACGATTCTCCTGTTGCTTTTGCTAGTATAAATACAGGAGGCGCTAATAAAGAGGCTTTATTTACGGGTTCAGAAGTACAAGGCGCTCCTTCAACTTATTCAGCAGAAGCTGACACACAAAATAATGTAGACGATGCAGGAACATATCCTAATGCTAACTATTATGCAACTGAAAACGGTACTGCTAGTGCTAGTGGAGCTTATTTAAATGATACAGAAGCTGGGTTTAAAGGGCATTTAAAAACAAATGGAAATTACAATTTAACAACTGTTCCAGCTACAGAAGGATTTAGTAAGTTTAACCAATTTAGATACCACCACAATCACAATGGTACATATCAATTATATGATGATACCCCTGATAATAGTAATATTAATAGGCCAGGTTGGGGACACCATGATAAAGGGGGTGGATATTATGGTCAAGATAGTTTTGGTCATTATAATATGATTACAACTACTTGGGCTAATAATAGAGAACATATAAGATATAACAGAAATCAAGAAATATATGGAGATTCCCCAGAAGGACATTATAGAGTATTTAATGGAGGTTGGGATGAATATGAGCTAATAGAAAGAAACAATAATTCACATGGTTCGATAAATGGGCAATTACACTGGTATACTGATGCAAATAATACTTCAGATAATATGAAAAAAACAAGATTTGGAACAGGTTATGCTACGTATGCTGCAGGAGACAAAGCGGAAGCTCCTAATCAAGGTGGGAATGACCCTGATTATTATCATACAGGTGAGTATGCTGATATTGGAGGAACTGAGTCAGTTTTTAGTGATTGGAATAGTATTGCAACAATAGGTAGTAAGTTTGATAATAGAAGAACTGTTATGTGTTGGGGAACAACATGTTTAACAGATGCTACAATGCATAAAGATGTTATAAAATACGATACTATAAGAGGGAAAGCAAATGAGGGTAAAGTATACAAATCACCTAGATGTGTTTTTAGAAAATTAAGCTTTCCAGAAGGTGTAGATTTTCATTCTATTACAGCTGTAGATAAAATAGATTGGCAAGAAGGAAGTCCAGATTCTTCAACAGGTCAAATTATAAACGGGTTTTTAGTTCAAGGACCTTTATCTCAATCGCCTGATTCTGACCAAGATAGTCTAGGTACTGGATTTGTTGTGTACAATCCTAAAGCTGCTGAACGTGAAGTTATTAAAGAGGGTTATGGAAAAAGCGTTTCAGGCAATAATTGGCATAGAAATGTAAGTAAAGGTTATGCTAATTTTTCAACTAGCGAAATGTCCCCATTAAAAAAACAAGCTTATATTTATAGTACTACTTTTAAAGATGTAGGTGTTTGTTATTCTAATGATTACTTATACGCTAAAAATTTAATACCAACTCTTTCAGACAGGCCAACATCTGGTTATCATGGAGGAGCTACTTGGGCAGAGAGAAAGTGGGACAAAGTAAGTTGGTATACAGGTGATGATGTTACACAAGATAGTGAATTTAGTACATTATGGGATTTTTATACACCTATTTTAGTTGGTAATGGACAATTTAGTACTAAAGATATGATAGCTACTTGGTATAGAGGTAATATGAAAGAGAATCCTAATACAACTGATAATATGGGCTCTTTCCCTTATTATAGATTTGATAAATTATTTAATTTTTGGGCGCTAGATTCTGAAGCTATGAATTTATCATCTTCTAACTCTTCTCCTGTTGGGTTTGATAATTGTATACAAACTTTAGTTTCTGATAAACGTCCTACAGAAACATTTGGTAGTACAGCAGGTTCTTCTTGGAAAGAAAGTACTCATTGGGATGGCCAATATCCAGATACTATACCAGTAAGTTCTGTATCATCAGGAAATCATATCAAAACTGAAAGACAAGAATTTTTAGAAAAAGTAAGTGAAGAAGTAACTAGTGATAATAATTATGTAAGATTTACTGCGGGTTCAACAGTTTGGTATAAGTTTAGTTATTTATATGACGGCTTCCAAGAAAGCACATTAAATGATATGGCTTATCCTTTTGATATAATTGATAATTGTAAATTTTTAAGATTAAAACTTGCTCTTCCAACAGCTAGTAAATTAAATATAAATCCTAGAGTTACTCATATAAATGTATACAGGAAAAATCAAGTCGATGAACTTTATAGGCTAGTAAAAAGCATAAACTTAGACTTAAAAGAATCTAAGTTTGAAAGAATAGAAGAAGACTTTATTCATCAATTTAATGATGACGGAGTTAGTGCTTCTTTTGAAGCTTTAAATGGAATATCTGAGTCTCTTTCTGATTTAACTCCAAATTATAGACTATCTTGTCAATTAAATGATTTCTTATTTATAGGAGGAGTTTCGCATCCTCAAATAGAAGAAGGAGAACATTTTTTATTAAGGTCAAAACAAGGTAAATTCTCTGTTTTTGATTGGTCTAATGACTTTTTAGACTTACCTACTAAACCTGTTGCAATAACTGCTTTTGCAGGTAGGGTATATGTGTTTGATGAAAACAATATCCATGTAATTAATCCAGAAGGTATGTATATAGAAGATTCTGTAGAAGGTGTTGGGGTATTAAATAGCGACTCTCTTATTGTTACGGATGTAGGAATGTTTTTTGCAGATAGAAATAATATATGGGTTCATGATGGGCAATCTGCTAATGCTATTGGAGACCCTATTTTAAGAAGTCAAACTAAACCTGAATGGCAGATAGGTTATTTAGATGCTATAAATAAAGCCGAAGAATTAGGTTTTACGCCAAAATTAACATACGACCCTATAACTAAGTGTATTTATGTTTTATTACAAGGATATAGTGAATCTTTTGATAATTATGAAGAACAAAAATCTAGACTATATTCATTTAATATACCTGCTAAAAGATGGGATTATTACGAATCTCCTGTAACAAAGTCTGTTGTAGTAAATTCTAAAGGTAATGTAATCATGACTGATGGTTACCAAATATATAATTATAGAAGAGATAAAAGAAATAGAAAAGACTTTTCATGGGAAAGTAAGCATATGGTTATGGGAAGCTCTAATGTAGACAAAGTTTTTAAAAGACTAAATATATCAGGAGAGCTGTGTTTGCAAAGATTTAACAATGCAAAACAATTAGCTACTACAGATGGAAGAGCAGATGATTTTGGAAATGATGAATGGGATGTTTCAGATAATACAGATTGGCAATACGCAGAAGATGGGCATGTATTAGAAGTTTCTCCTGCAAGTGAACAAGATGATTTAAAGGTGTATATAGATGGAGAATTGAAAACATTAGAAATACAAAATAGAAAACCTTATATAGGGCACCCTTTAGCAAATGATTCAACTAAAAAAATATACAAAGTAAATGTCCATTTACCTGCGTTTAACACATCTAATAATGGCTTAACAGATATTGATGATACTACAGGTATTGTAGATTCATTTTCTATAAATCCAGATAGTATGCCAGAATTTTTATCTTGGCCTAATAGCCAATTTAAGGAAACTACAAAACAAGGCGGATTAGAAGAGCTTATACATTTACATAAAGGAATGTATTTATATTTTGAAGGAACAAGAGCTAACGGAAGAAAAGCGGAAGAAATTGTAAGAGTTAAAGACATTGTTTATAAGTGGGAAAAAAATGAAAATGGAATAAATGAAATATTACCATTTAGTAGTTATCCTGTAATGGTTCAATGTTGGAGAGGTTTATTAGGAACAGTAGCTCAAGATTGGTATCAAATAGCAACTGAAGCTACTGATGTAGACCCTGCTTTTTCTAATGGAGACAATATAATGCCTATTAGAATTTGTAATCCAACACTTAAATTACCTAGTGGCTCTAAAGGTAGAGATATAAAAATAGTATTTCAAAATCAGAAGTCATTTATTGATTCATTTAGTATATCTTATAGGAAAAAAGGTAGAAAATAATGCCTATTTTCAGTAAAAAACTAAAAAGAAAATTCAGAACTTTAAAAGCTGGTGTAAAGAAAAAAGGAATAAAAGGAACAGATGTGTTGTATGGTGGGGCTGCTATAAGGATTGCAGAAAAAACTATAGAACAAAGACATATAGACTCTACTGTTGAAGGTATTGAAGAAATTAGAAACTCAATGATAGCTCCTGAAGCTATAGGAACTAGTGATTCTGATGGCCATGAAGGTGATATAAAAGTTAGCAAAATAGCTAAAAATAAGTATGCTTTTTTAATAAAGGGTGAAGATGGTTGGCATAGAGATACAAATGCTTCATTTAGCCATATAAATTCACTTCCTGACCCTGATGGTCAGTTACAAATTATGATGCAAAATGGAGGTTTAATAGACAATCAATTTAGAGGTATATCAAGAGTTGTATGGGATTTAGACAGCTCTAGTTTATCCACTACTACAGCTACTCCTAAATTAGATATAAAAGGTAATTTTGATTTAATTTCTAAAGGAAATATTGAGATAAAATCAGGAAACGCAGCTTCACCTAAGAATATTAAACTAGACCCTTATGGTAGTACTGAAATAGCATCTGCATTAAAAGTATCTTCAATAGCTTCTATGAGTTCCACTCCAAGTAGATTTGTTGTAACAAATACTTCAGGAGATATACAATACACAGATAAAGAAGGTATTCTAACTGCTTTAGGTGTTAATGCTTCTGATACTTTATGGGTAGAATACCCTTTTATAGTAACAAATGGGGTAACAGCTAGACCATATTACAGAGATGTAGATGATTTGTATGGAGACTTTAGAAAATGGGATGATTACGATGCAAGTCCTACTTCTATAAGTAGAGGGGATGTTGCAGGACATTATGTAGTTCCTGAAAATTGCACATTAAAGCACATGAGAGCAGTAGTAACAAATACTACATCAGGTGGTGATATTATTATAGCAATATATCATGGTACTCCAACTCTTGATAGCAGCGGAGCAACAACTTTAGCATTAGCAGGTTCTGAGGAAACAGTAACTATAAATACAAGTTCTTATAATTATGCTAAAGCAGTAGACTATGACGTAGACTTAGATGCAGGTGATATAATTGTACCAATGGTAGAACACAATGAAGTTGCAAATCAAACGTTTAGAGGAAATTTAACTTTAAAGTTTATAACCAGGTAAAAAAAGGTTGGAAAATAATTAAATATTTATTATATTAAAATGATGAATTATATTCAAAAAGGAGTCAAATGAATATACCTAATCCTAATATGGGAAGGTTTGGAGATACTTTTGTAAGGCCTGTTGATGGAGAAATGTCTCATGTTAACGCTACAGAAGCTCAAATGATTGATAATTTAGGCCCTCTTGGTCAATTTATGACTAAACAAATGGGAGCTGGTACTAGAAATCCACAAACAGGAGCAAAAGAATATTTTCCTTGGATGCTAGCTGCACAAGCAGTTGGTACTGGGTTAAAAGCTTATGGCGCTTATAAGAATGCTCAAAATATAAAAAACCAGGATACAATGGGTAATTATAAAGACTCTATAGCCCATACACAAAAATTACAAGGTATAGCTGATGGTTTAATGGACCCAGGTTCTACTATTAATATGAGACAATCTCAAGATATAAAAGAAAAAGGTATGGACCAGTTAGCAATGTCTAATATGTTAAATAATAGAAATGCAGCTCAAGGTGGAGCAAGTAATTATAGCGGTATTTTAAATCAGCAAAATCAAGCTAATTTAGATAGACAACAGCAAATGAATTTAAATGCTATTCAAAATCAGCAAAATCAAAACTATAATAGAGGACTTCAAATGCAAGGTAATTTAACTAGTAATTACCAAAATATGGATAGTATTAGGCATCAAGACCAAATAAACAAAATGTCTGCTGATAATGCTATGAGAGGCGCTATAACTGGTGGATTGGGTACAGCATTAGGAGCTTTAGGAATGGCAGGTTCACAATCATTTATGCCAGGAGATGTAACAACTGATACATTTTCAAATGTACAGAATCAAATGGCTGCAGATGGAAATCAATTTGCTAATTTAATGATTGGAGACCCTAATGCTCAAGTTATAAATCAAGCTATGCCTGGACAAGATAGTGGTTTTTGGAGTAATTTATGGAACAATGTATCAGGATTATGGGGGTAGATAATGGCTCAAAATATAGACTATAATCCTTTATATGCTTCAATAGCTGCCTCATCTCAAAATGCAGGTAATGCTGCTTTTGACGCTGGATATTTAATTCCAGAAATAATTAGAGAAAGTAAGAATATTTTAGGTAAAGCAAAAGATTCTATTGGCAATTATGCTAAAGATAAAAAAAGTAAAAAGAAAGAGAGTACACAAATGGCACAAGGTGATTGGTTCCCTGGTAAACATTTGGCTGGCGCTTTAGGTGGTTTAGGCGGAAAAGCTATGAATTTAGGCCAGTCTATAAAAGACAGAGGAAACCCTTTTACAAATCAAACAGGCTTATTTCAAGGCGGACAACAAGGAAGACCTATGGGTCGATTTAGAGATGCTATGGAAGGCGCCTATCAGGCTCAAAGGCCTGGTCAACCTGGTTTTGATAGCATGAGTTTTTCAGACGCATTTAGAGCTGCAAGAGACCAAGGTTTAGGAGAATTTAATTGGCAAGGAAAACCTTACCATACACAAACTAAAGAAGAAATGGGTGGACCAGGTGGACCAGGTGGACAACTTGGACCAGCTGGAGCAGGTGGAACAAAAGCACTTCCACAACGTTCACCATTTGCATATAATCCAATGATGCCAATGATGGGCCCAATAGGTGGATTATTAGGACCACTTGTAGGAGCTGCTGATGATTATATGAGTCAACCTCCTGAAGAGCCTAATACAAGCCCATGGCACTACGGAGATGATAGCAAATCAGGATGGCAGAATTTTAAAGATAATTGGTGGCAAGCATGGGGCTACGATAGCTAATAATGGCATTTGAACAAGGACAACAAAAGTGGGATAAGTTTTTTGCTGAAAGAAATGCAAACTATAATAACCTTTATTGGCAAGAAAAAATAGATGATGTTAAAGGTAATATAGGAAGTTTCGATTTAGAAAATAAAACTATAACAGGACCTCAGAATAAGCTTTTAGATGCATCTACGATGTGGAACCAATATCTAAAAGCTGCTCAATCAAGAGGAGTTAAACCTGATTATACCACTTGGAAACAAAACTATAACCTACTTGTTAAACAAGATAATCAACAGTTCTTAAATACTCTAGATTCAGCAATGGCTTCAGGAATGAAAATAAAAGACATTCAAAAAGCTATAGTAAATGATGTTAGCATGAAAGATAGGTTAATGAATGTTATAACTCAAGCTGAAGATTTAGAATCAAAACAAAGGGCTGCTGCTTATTTAAAAAAGCCAAAGAAAACAATATTTGAAAAAATGTTAGATAATCCTTTAACTACTGCTGCTGGAGGTTATGGTGCATACAAAGCGGCACAAAAGTTTATGCCTAATTATACACCGTGGGATGGTGGAAAAGGTGGAAAAGGTAAGTTTGGATTTGGAGGGGCTTTAGGAGTTGCTGCTTCAGGAGAGGTGATACAAAATGCTTTAGAGGCTATGGGATTAGATGTACAAGACGCGGATAAATTAGCTGCTTTAGGTCAAGGTGGTTTAGCTGCTGGTTTAGGGGGCGCACAAGGAGCTAAAGATTTAGCAACTTATATATTTGGTGGTAAAAAAGGTAGAAAAAAAATTAAAGGTCGGTATACTGGAACTGGTAAGTCTGGAACTAAAACAGTTACTGTTGAAGAAGATATTTTAGGTCCAAAGCAAGGCGGTAAAGGTAAAGTAAAGTCTTCAGTTAAAACAGCAACTAAACCTACTGTATTAGCATTAAAGAATGGTCAAAAACTTTTACCTGGAAGGACTGTTCCTAGCAACTTATTACCTCTTTCAGTAAAAAATAAGAATATGCCTGTTGTATATAAAGGAACTACTGCTTTAGGTAAACCTTTGTATCAATATGATATGGGTAGAGGTAGAACTCAAGTTATTGACTCTGGAACTAGTAAATTGATTAGTGGTGATGTAATTGATGCAGAGTTTAGAGAAGTAACAGGCACAAAACCAGTGAAGAAAAAAGTTAAAACGAAAGGAAAACCATTTTTTAAATCAAGAATGGCTGCTAGCAGAGCTATGATGTTAGCTAATATGTTAGCTGCAGGTGTAGATTTTATAAACCCAGATGAAGAGTAATGAGCGTAAATCCATTTTCAGCACTACAGGAGCAACAGTATCCTAATTTAGTAGAGCAACCTCAAGGCGATAGAGCTGCTACTGGTGAAGACTTTAAGCCTAAATATTCCAAAGAAATATTCCAAAGTATGGTTGATTCGTACAAGCAGAATCCTGCTATGTTTAACGAAGAAGCTAAAGACCAATTAAGAAAACATTCAATACACTATAATATGCCTTTCTATGAGGGTGATTTCAGTCTAGTTGATGCCTTTAAACAGCTAGGAGGGGGCCTTGTAGAGGGTTTTACTACATTAGGCTTTGTTGACCCTCCCGATAACGAATATGAAGCTATAATAAGGAATATAGGGCATTTAATAGGATTTGCTCCAGGCATATTAAATAAACCATTAAAATTGTTAGGTGCTCATAATACAGCTGTAGGAGCATTAGCTAGAACAAGGTCGATACCTATGGTAGGTGCAGACTGGCTAACTAAGAAAGCAAAGAAAATTGTTAGCCCTACTTTACAGAGCGCTATTTCTAAAAGAGCTGAAGCATCAAAATTAGCAACTGGATTTTTAATGAAACCTTCTGCAAGAGGTGTAGCAGCTCAAGTAGCTGAAGGTGCATTTCATTTAGGAGCTGCTAGTGCAATAAGTTCTTGGCAACAGGGTATAGATGGTATGTTAGAGTCTGCTCTTGGTGGTGCAATATTTGGTGGAGGATTTGCTGGTATAGGTAATTTATTTCCAGGTAAAAATGCTTGGCCTATAAAAGCATTTGCTGGTTCATTATTTCAAGGATTGCCTGCTACAATGAGAGGAGCTACTACTCCTGAGCAAGTTTATGAATATTTAATGGGTGCTTATTTTGGTGGAGAATCAAAACCTTGGTATGCTTTAAGAGGCGAAAAATGGCTTGGTAAAAAGTACCAAGAAATGTATGGAGGAAAGGGTAAAGAGGCTAATGTAGAGTTGGCTGCAACTCATAATCCAGAAAAAGGTAAAGGATGGGACAAACTAGACCCTTTAGTTCAAAAATATGTAAAAGAAAGAATAAGCGATGATTCCATAAATTCAAGAGGAGAATATAATAGTCCTCATTATGAACGTTGGAATAGAGATGAAAATGCTACAAATTTATTTATAAAGACCATGGGTATTAAATTAGATGAATTTGGTGAACCTACAAAAGAAAGCTACAAAGAGTTCTTGAAGATGGAAAATCCTAAGGCATTTCAAGAGAACCAAGCAATGTCTAGGCAAACTGAAAGAGATTATATTGAATTAGCCGATAAAAAGTTTGACATAAGAAAAAGAATGCAAAAACTTCAAGAGGAAGCTGCTGTAGCAGAAGAGCCTTTAAAACAAGAACTTAAAGATAAATATAACAATTTAGCAAAAGAGTTATCTGAACTTCAAGATGTAGAAGTAAAGATGGCTGAAGCTGGACCTAGAGAATACTTCGATAGAATGGAAAATAAAATGATAGAAGTAGAAGATAGGTCTAATGATGGTAATGACATTGGAATGTTTAGTGGAAGAACTCTTGAAAGAACATCTGAACAAATAGTAAAAGATAATGATATTATAAAAAATGTTTGGGATAAGCCAGAATACAGTATAAATAGAAAAAGAAATGAAATGCTTAATTTAGCTGGTGTTGTTCAAGATGTATTAAATTCTCCTAAAAATACTATTAAAATGACTGTGCCTGATACTGATGTTGTAGCTAAAGAAATAGAACAAGCCTTATTTAAGTCTCACAAAGTAAATGTAACATTAGATGAGCCTACTAAGCTCAAAATAAGACAAGATATGGTTATTAGAAACTTTGGTAAACCAGTTGATTACTTACGAGTAAATATGACAGAAAAAGGGCCTATAGTTAAGATACCAAAGACACAAGATGGTGATTTATATACTTTAGCAGGAAATAGAAAAGAAGTTTATGAACCTATAAAAGCTATAGAAGATGCTTATAGAAAGCATGGTGGAAAAGAACAGTCTCATATAATAATGGACACTATAACTATGAATTTAGAAAATGGTAAATTCAGAGATATGAGTTTAAGTGATATAAGAGGAAATCATAAATATAAAGAAGATTATCCTAAAATTATAAGAAAAGTTATGAGAGATATGATTAAAAAAGATTATTACCCTTTTGGAGGAAGAGGAGATGGAGATTTAATTATATTTGTAAAAAAACACCCTAATTTAAAAAGGGATAGAAAAAAAGTAAATGATTATATCTACAAAAATTTTAGCGAAGAAGACCAAGTTATTTTCAGAGAAGCTTTAAAAAGAGGTAAAGACTGGAGAACTACATCAGAAGCAAGGGAAGAGTATATAAGTAATATACTTTATGATTTAGATATGAATGGGTTTGAGCCTTATGGAAAAACAGGTAAAGATTGGAATACTGCAATAAATAATTTGATGAATAAAAACCCTGATTTTCATACTATGAAAAACGCTACTGCTTGGAATAAAAGAAATCAAATATGGTTTACTCCTGCATGGGAAGCAAGTCCTGAATATGTAAAAGAACACTTTTATAAATTAAGTAAAAAAGATAGGGCTACATTAGCTGCTTCTTCTAGCAGAGAATACATGCAAGCTATAGATAAAGGTGAAGTAAACTTTATTATATTTAGACCTGATACTATTAAAGATAAAGTAAAACCAAATAGTAAGAATGTTGAGTATGAGGAGCATACAGATGGGCCTATTATAGTAGAAGACACTTATTTAGATGCATTAGTAAGAGACTCTGGAATGCATCCATTATCTGGTGAAAGTAAATCATTTATAGTTAGCCCTAATAAAGAGCTAGGAGCTATGTTAGGTAAATATCAAATGGAAAATGCTGGGCCTGAGCAGTCTGCTATGATGCGTAAAAAAGGTATCCATATGATGATGGCAGATAGTGCTGTAAAACAACAAGGGGAAAGAAAAGTAGGTGATTACAATATAAATTGGAAAACTGGAGAGTTAGAAATAAATGCTCCTATATATCAAATGCCTATAAAAGACGTTAAGTATAATTTCAATGTAAAAAATGACCCTCATATGTACAATGTAAAAAAAGGTATACCAAAACAGATGTTAACAGCTATGTCGCAAAATGCCAAAGAAGCTTTTAGTCCAGAGTTAATTGCTGACTTTTATAATGAAACTGTATTTAAACATTACCAAGGTAAAGAATCAATAAATAAACTTGTTGATGCATATCTTGAAGCTCCTGAAGGTCCTCAAGCAAGAAATACTGTAAAAACATTAAGAAATAACCTTGAAAATATAGGTATAGAAAAATTATTAAAAGCTATAAATGAAGCTCCAACAGAGTTTGCGGATGTCGCTTATTTAGAGTTAATGAAGATAAACAGAAAAAGAATACAAGAATTTGTTGCTGATGGTGAATTAACTCATAAAGAAGCAGAAATAATGGAAAATGAATTGCTTGAATTTAACTCTGCTATGGATAGAATTTTAGAAGCAGGAAGACAATGGTCTGCAAAAGAAAAATCAGAGGGTAGAGACGGTAGTATTATGCCTGTGTTGATGCATAAGTATGTTAGACCTTATAGATTTAAAGTAATAAAAAGTCATGTATTTAACGCAATAAGCAGACCTACAATAGAAAATAGCTTACTAGCTAGAATGAGAAGTTATGATAAAGAGCTTCAAAAAAGGTTTCCTGAATTAAATGAAAATGATAAGTTGTTTTATTTAGATAACAACTATAGAGAAACTCCTTTAAATACCTGGATACCTAATTACGAAAAAACTACTTTAGGTAAACTATGGGATGCTTACAATGGAAAAGGAAAAAACAAACTTCCTGAAGAATATAGAGAAGGTGCAAAAGAAATTTTTAGAGCAGCTACTACTCGTGTACCGCTTGATTCAGTTAGTGGTGTTCAAGTTCTTGAATTTGGTGGTTTTACAGGAAGAAAAGGATTTAAAATCCTAATGCACTCAAGACCTATGAGAGCTGAAGGTGGAGCTGACCTTGATGGTGATGAAGCTTTTGTATTTTTTGGAGGTCAACAAGGTGGTAAAGGTGGAGGATTTAAGAAGTCTTGGAAAGATGCATTTGATGCAAATAGGAATGAATTTTTAAAAAATAGACATGGTTTAGACCCAGCAAGAGTTAAAGGGCCAAGAGATATTGGTGGAGACTATTTTTATAATAATAAACATAAGGGTGCTGAGGAATATTTAACAATACAA
>CETC01012712.1_pt1 | contig 16680 bp, 8 predicted proteins | sample 326911 | NCBI WGS metagenome assembly CETC01 (sample SAMEA2622694, study PRJEB7988) | marine metagenome | isolation source: saline water (ENVO:00002010), including | reverse complement strand
CCTAGCTTCAGCATTGCTGCTGTCGTTGTTGCCCCCTAACGCTCCTTTCTTCCGTCTAGTAGTAGATGAAGAAGAAAAACGCAAGATGGACCAACTAGATCCCTCTATTCTTACAGAGGTTGAAAAGTCACTGGCAGAGATCGAGAGATCTGTGGCACGGGAGATTGAGCTGAATAACATCCGCGTGGCGACCTTTGAGGCCCTGCGGCATCTCGTCGTGACCGGAAATGCTCTCCTATATCTGCCTGATAAAGGTCCCATGCGGGTTATTCATCTTGATCGTTATGTGATTAAACGCGATCCAATGGGCAACGCTCGAATGATCATTCTGAAAGAAACGGTATCTCCCGAGATGCTTCCAGAGGATTTGAAAGAGTACGCTCAACACAAGTCAGGGGACCCATCTCAAACCTGTGATATCTATACCGCTCAGACAATGAAAGAAGACGGTAAAGTTGAGGTTGTTCAAGAGATATACGGGAAAATAGTCGAAGAAACCCGAGCAACTTACTCCAAAGACCAATCCCCATTTATCGCTCTTAGAATGCTGCGGGTAGATGGAGAGTCTTACGGTCGTGGATATGTGGAGCAGTATTTGGGTGACCTCATCAGCCTTGAGGGACTAACTAAAGCTATTGTGGAGGGTGCGGCAGCATCTTCCAAGGTGTTGTTCTTGGTCAATCCAAATGGAACCACCAGAGCAAAGACTCTTGCAGAAAGCCCAAATGGGGCAATTAGAGAGGGAAGTGCAGCCGATGTTAGCGTACTACAAACTCAGAAGGCCCAAGATTTCTCTGTGTCTCTCAGTGCGATGCAGCAAATTGGGGAGCGTCTTTCGTATGCGTTCCTCCTCACCGAGTCAACTATTCGTAATGCGGATCGAGTCACAGCCGAAGAAGTAAGGCTGGTTACTCAGTCTATTGAGCGACAGTTGGGTGGTATTTACTCTGTGCTTAGTCAGGAGTTCCAGCTACCTCTGGTAAATCGAATAATGCAACGAATGGAAAAGCAGAAGAAGCTGCCTAAGATCCCTAAGGATAAGGTGACTCCTGCTATTGTTACTGGTATTGAAGCTCTTGGACGAGGCAACGATCTCAACCGTCTGGATATCTACCTTCAAGGTATTGCTCAGATGCTTGGACCGGAGGGCCTGTCTCAGTACGTCAATATGAGTGAATACATGTCCCGAAGAGCGTCTGCCCTTGGTATTGATACTGACGGCCTTATACGCTCCGAGGAAGAAGTGGCTGGTATGATGCAGCAACAACAGCAAGCAGAGGCCATGAAGGTCGCTACCCAGTCACTGGGTCCTAATGCTGTTAATGCAATAGCACAACAAGCCCAGATGGAGTAGCTAAATGGCTGATTATCAAAAAGTTGAAGTAGTTAAAGACCAACCAACGGAAGCATTTTCCGAGGAGGACTTGGCGAACCTTGAACAATCGGAAGAAACTCAACAGGTCGAAGAGCCGGTTCAGGAACGACCCGAATGGTTGCCTGAGAAATTCAACAGTGCAGAAGACTTTGCACAAGCCTATTCCGAATTGGAAGCCGCCTACACCCAGTCTCGACAGGGTGACGAAAGCGGAGAAGAGGGCGTTGAAGAGGTTAATGATGTTTCTGGCCCAATTTCAACCGAGTCTTTGAATGAGTATTCCACCGAGTTCTTTGAAACAGGCGACGTTTCTGAGGAATCCCGCAAAGCTATTGTTGATATGGGGATTCCCCGCGAATATGTAGACGCTTATATCTCAGGTCAACAAGCTGTTCTTAAGAATCACTTTGACGGCATCTACAGTGAAGTAGGTGGAGAAGAGTCATATAACGAAATGACTAGCTGGGCTGCTGAAAACCTACCTGAGGGTGAGCAAGAGGCGTTTAATAACGCTGTATCTAAAGGCAATCCTGACGAAATGATGTTTGCAATTCGTAGCCTCCACAGTCGTTGGACGGCTGCTGGAAATGCTCCTAGAGATCTGCTTCAAGGCAACACCAGTTCTGAGTTCTCGGGAAGCGGATTCCGCTCCCTTGCAGAGTTGACAGAAGCCATGAAAGATCCACGGTATGCGAAAGACGCAGCGTATCGTCAAGATATTGAAACGCGATTGAATAACTCCAACATCCTGTGAGGGACATCATGCGTGACTGGATTAACGAAAACAAAAACGGCTTGATGATCGGTGGCATTACAGCAGCTCTTGCTGTGGGCCTTCTACTCGCCTCAGGATGCTCTCTAGGGGACATGGTGAAGGTTGATGTGCCTACAGGCGTCCGCCAGTCACTTGCGGTCCCCTCTCAAGTCAGTCTTAATGAATCGGTATATACTTGGGATTCGTGGGTCCACTATGTGGAATCTAATACCGCTCAATTCCAAGCCAACATTGACGAATCTAATTTCATCTGGGGGATGCTTTCCTCAGCAGTCAATGTTGGAGCAGAATCGGCCCAAGGACCCCTGTCGGCTTTGCCCGGCGGGGCCTTCCTTCTTACAGGACTCAGTCTTGTTACAGGGCTGTTCTTGAACAAGCCGGGAGCTACTAAAGCTCTGGCTAAAGAAAAAGAAAAGTCGTACAACGCTGGTATGGATGCTGCTATCAAAGTCAGCAACACTTCAGCTACAAGTGCGAGTTAAATGATTGTTATCCCACTCTCTTAGGGAGGAGTGTGGGATTTGGTGACGTTGAGAATCAATAGATTCTTGGCCCTCTGCTGAGGACAACCTTGAAGTCTGAATTTCTAACTGACCCGACTTTGTATCCCTAGTAAAACAAAGTCAAGTTAAAGGAGTTTTAAACTATGACTTATTATGGAGTAGATCCATCACGCCTCGGTCAAGTAAACGCGGATGGCGACGTTGATGCTCTCTTTTTGAAGGTTTTCTCAGGCGAGGTTCTTACCACGTTTGAAGAGAATAATATGATGCTGCCGCTGAGTCGTGTCCGCACGATTACCAGTGGTAAGACTGCATCGTTCCCAGTAACTGGTGTGGCTGAGGCTAAGTACCACACCCCCGGCGAGTCTCTCTTTGGTAATGAGCAGGCCGATGGAAACGAATACCTGTCCAATGTCAAGCACAACGAGCGGCTTATTCATATTGATGGTGTTCTGACTTCCTCAGCATTCCTTGCTGACATTGACGAGGCCAAGAACCATTATGAGGTTCGTAGCATTTACAGCACTGAAATCGGACGACAGTTGGCCTACACGGCTGACAAGAACCTGATTCGTACTGTTATTGCAGGTGCTAGAGCCACGACAGATCGTTTTGGAAACACAGTTGCCGGTGGTGATGACACCTACGGCGGTGCGCGTATTAACATGGGCGATGACACGGCAGCAGAGGCAAACGAAATCGCAATCAGTGACGATATTGTCACCACTGACGGCGCGACTCCGGCCAACGCAACTGGTGCATCTTTGGTTCAGGCTCTGTTCACGGCAGCAGAACTGTTTGATTCCAAGAATGTCCCCAGTGCTGGGCGTTACTGTCTTCTCCCCCCTAGTCAGTATTACAAACTGATCAAGGAGAATACGGACGCAATCAACCGTGATTACGGTAATGAGGGCAACGGTTCGACGGCAAGCGGCAACATCGTTTCCGTGGCCGGTATTCAACTCATGAAGAGCAACCACATTCCTAGTGGTGCGGCGACAGATGCTGACATCCATGCCTCCACAAGCGTCAACAATGATGTCTTTGGAACTGGCGGTATTGGTTATGGCAACGCTTCGTTTGAACAGACCTGCGGTATCGTCTTCCAGTCTGAGGGCGTCGGCACGGTCAAGTTGATGGACCTCTCAATGGAGTCCGAATACTTCATGGAGCGTCTGGGTACTATGCTCATGGCTAAGTACGCTATGGGCCACGGCATCCTCCGCGAAGAGTGCTGCTGTGAGATCATCCTCGACGCAGGTTGATGGATGAGTTTGATAACACCTGATCTCCCTCTGAGATTTGTGTTATACTGTGTGAGTTGAGTCTCCCAGTGTCGGGGGCGGTCCTCTTCCATTCTGAGGGCCGTCCCCTTTTTCTTTAGGAGTAAAGAACAATGGCAGGAACAAGAACAAACGAATTGGAGGCTGTCAACACCATGTTGTCGGCTGTCGGAGAGCCTCCTATTACAGCTCTTGAAGGGCAAAAGAATGCCGATGCTGCTATTGCAAAAAACATTCTGACTGAGGTAAGTAGAGAAGTGCAAACTATGGGGTGGCACTTTAATACTCAGCTGGATGTCAAATTTACTCCTGATTCGACAACTAAAGAAATCACGTTGCCGGAAAGTATTGTCAGGATTGATATCAGACCTACAACACTGACTGGCAGCACTGACAACCGAGATGTCACCCAGAGGGGCGACAAGTTGTTCAATAAGACCGACAACACTTACGAGTTCACTAAGGAAGTGAAAGCCTGTGTCATCTATGTATTGGACTGGAGCGAGCTACCAGAGCCTGTACGTCGCTATGTGACGATCAAAGCCGCTAGGGTGTTCCAAGACCGTATGGTTGGCTCAGAGAAGCACCACGCATTCTCCCGTGAAGATGAAGTCCGTGCATTTGCTTTGCTTAAAGAGTTCCAGATGGACACCGCAGATTCTTCAATTTTCCAGAACTATGATGTTTACCGAATTATCAACAGAACTGATTCTCTTGGCGTAGGGAGGCTTTACTGATGCCACTGATTACTTCCACCATGCCTAGTTTGACTGGTGGGGTTTCTCAGCAGCCGTCATCCCAAAGGTTGATGAATCAGTGTGAGGCTCAAGAGAACGCTGTGCCGCTTCTTATTGGCGGACTGATTAAAAGACCACCAACAGAGCATGTGGCTGAGATCAAGTCAGGGACCAACTCTATTGATCTAAGTAGCTCTTTTAGTCACATCGTTACTAGGGACACTGAAGAAGAGTTCATGGTGTTCTTAGATGGCTCTGGGTCCGTAAACATTATGGACACTAAGGGCGAAAACAAGACAGTGTTTAGGGACATAGGGGACAGTACATACCTACAAAGCAGTACTCCCCAGTCTTCTTTTAAAGCTATTTCGATTGCTGATGTTACTTTTCTAGTGAACACAGATGTTGAAGTAGAAATGGATTCTGCTAAATCCGTCTATAGCCGAGGGGCGACCGCAGCAAAGCACGAAGCTCTTATCTGGATTAAGACCGCTGGGTACGGGACTGAATTTAATGTCTATTCAGGGGGATCATCAGCAGTCGCTAGTTTTACGGGGTCAAGCGACTCTTCAAATCCTCAGCCGGGCAGTAACGATGTAGCTAAAGGATTGGCAACAGGGACAGGTGCGCCAACTGGGAGTAGTGCAAGCGGTTTTGGGGCAGGTTGGTCTGCCAGCTATAAAGCCAGCGTCGTTCATGTTGAAAAAGATCCTCACGCTGCCTTTGAGATGACTGTAGAAGACTCCTTGGGAGACTCTGCTCATTCTCTTATTAAAAGCAACGCAGATGGAATCATGGTTGCTACCAACTTTGCAGAGCTTCCGGGCATTGCAATGAAAGACATGATTGTCAAAATCGAAGGCGACCCCGACAAAAACGTAGATGATTACTATGTAAAGTTTGTTCCAAATGATGGAACCACCGTTGGCCTTGCTAAGGGGCTGTGGGAAGAAACTGTTGCTCCTGATAAGGAGTATAAGTACAACTATAACACCCTTCCCCATCTTCTAATCAGACAAGCTGACGGCACGTTTTTAATTAAACGAGCTGACGGAGCAACGCCCTCAGCATCCTCAGACACAAACGCGGCTACGGCTGTGTGGGACTTTAAATCATGGCCCGCAGCGTGGAACAAATTTACTGCGGGTGAGGCATCAGTGCATCTAGGGTTTGTTCTTAAATCTACGGACGGCACTGAAAAAACCTATAGATTTGCAAATTATAATAAAAATCGTAACTCAGTGACTACTGGCGACTTAGACACAGATGGTGCGGTTCTAATCAGATGTGGCAATACTTCTCAATTTGTAGCTGAACAAGTGGCATATGCGGTGAATTCAGAGAACGGCCACCAAGGGAAAATCAATGCAACTTGGGCAGGAACAAAGGTAACTTTTACTCAAGTAGTTAGCGGGGCTGAAGGCAACACAGTTATTGATTATTTGTCTAACTCGATGAAGGGAGTTGATGGGAGCTGGGACAATACTGTTACTGTAGATAACTTGTTTAATCACCCGGCTGGAGAGACTGCTTGGAGTGTGTTTGGCGACACATATAACAACCTTAATAACTATGATAAAAAAGAACTAACTTATTATCAATTCGCCGGCTATGATAATCCCCCTGTCGAAGTAAATTACGAAATACCGTGGAGGAATAACTACTTTGGATTGCTTTTTGTAGGCGGTGACGACGACGTAGATCACCCCGGATACATTCAGGGTTTATACGGCAGCGACAGCTTGCGGTTTGCCCGTTCGGTTAATCCCGGTCTCCTCGACCCAGCTACCAAAGACTCCACTCAAGTTTCTCGGTACATGGTGTACAACAAAGACGCTTTGAATGGCGAAATCGTAAACAGTTTTGTAGAGTTTGGCCGAGGCCAGTGGAAGGGCGGCAGTGAGGGCGATTGGATACCAGAACTAGACATCCTTAAGGAGACGCCTAGCGGGTTTACTGGAGGGATTACGGGAGATGAAGATGATGGAGATGGCTCTCCTGATTACGTCCCCGCAGGGGCTGATTACAGTGGGTTTAAATGGAAAGATCGAGCAGCTGGGGACGACGAGACTAACCCCGTGCCTTCCTTTATATCTAAGAAGATCAACGACATTTCTTTCTTTAAGAACCGGCTTGTAGTTCTTGCTGGAGAGAACGCCGTTATGAGCGAAGTGGGGGGTTACTTCAACTTCTTCCGAAACACTGTGACTTCTCTTCTAGATACCGCAGTGATTGATGTTGGAGTTGGAGGAACGGAAGTAAACGAGCTGTTTCAGGCAACCCCTTTTAGCGACCGTTTAATCTTGTTCTCAACAAAAACACAATTTGCTCTTCAAGGCGAAACAATTCTGTCCCCAGCTACGGCTTCTATATCTCAAGTCACTAACTTTGACATAGACACCGGAGTCGATCCATTTACTGTAGGCCCTTCGCTTTTCTTTGCGTTCAATAGAGGCACATACAGCGGTCTCAGAGAGTTCTACAGAACAGGAGACTCTGAGATTCAGTTTGATGCTGTCGAAGCGTCTGCACAGGTTCCTCGGTATGTAAAAGGACCCATCAAAAAGATTACAGCTTCCTCCCATGAAGATGTTGTAGTCATGATGGGCAGCGAGACGGACACCATGTACGTCTATAAATACTTCAAATCATCTGAAGGAAGTCTACAATCAGCTTGGTGTAAGTTTGTATTTAATAATGCCCACCTTGTTGACATGAGATTTATCAAACAGGCGTTGTATATAGTTCTTGTCAGAAACGGGAAGACGTATCTAGAAAAAATGAATTTTCAGACGGGTCTTCTAGATGCTGGAAAAGACTTTGTTACTCATCTAGACAGGCGTACAGAAGTAACAACAGGAGAAACTCCGGGGTTTACTCTTACGCTACCTTCGGACTACTTGATTGCCGAGGGCGACACAATGCAAGTTGTGGATAACGACGGGGAATTGATGACCGTTGATTCGTATACCGCAGGCACAAATACAATTACGCTTAAAGAAGAAATGGACGCCTTTAAGAAGTATTACATTGGTATTCCATACACAATGCGATATGAAATCAGCAAGCCGGTTCTTAAACGTCCTAAGCAAGGAGGCGGCTGGGAAATCATCGCAGTAGGAAGACATCAAATCCGATATATGACAGTGGTTTATGACGACACCGCATGTTTTACGGTTCGGGTAACTCCTGAAATCGGGAGCAGCGATGGTACTCCTATTGAATATAGTTTTAGTGGGAGGTTCCTGTCTGCTGGAAAAATTCTAGGATCTCGTCCAAACGAAACAGGAGATTTTAGATTCCCAGTGTTTGCGGAATCTGACTCTGTTAAAATTGAGATCTTGAACGACACTCCACTGCCAAGCAGCCTACAAGCCATTACATTTGAAGCCAGCTATAGTTCAAGGTCCACATCATCTAATCTATGATTTGTAATGTAATTGAATCTAAAGAAGATCACATCCCTCACGTTGCTGACAATATGAGGTTGGCGGATCTGGACGAGCTGGCCGCAGTAGGCACTAGAGATCCCCACAAAGCTCTGACAATGGGCTTTGAGATGTCTAAGCCAAGCTGCTACACGTTTGTAATGGATGACCTTCCTGTGAGCATGTTTGGCGTGGCCCCTCTTGAGGGACATCCTGCTTGGGGGTCGATATGGATGCTAGGGACTGATGACGTAACCGATAAATGCTCTTTCCACTTTCTAAGATGGAGCAAACGATTCTTACCAAACCTTTTGGAGCCTTATGACATGGTGTGCAACATCGTAGATGCCCGGAACACTGTCCACATTAAGTGGATTCAGTGGTTGGGCTTCAAGTTTCTAAGGCCAATTACGTTTGGCCCAGAGAACAGAACATTCTGGGAATTTGCGGAGGTGAACCATGTGCGGAATTCCTGAAGCTGCACTAGTTACAAGTATTATCGGAACGGCTACTTCTGTTGGCACAAGCATAGCCGGTGCAAGTGCTGGTGCAGATGCTGCCGATGCTCAATACGATGCTCAAGTAGCCCGAGCGATGCAAGAACAGCAACAGCTAGTTCTACAACAGCAATACTATGATGCTTTGGGAATCCACAGGGCCTCTGTATACAGTCAAGATGTTGCTTACCGGGCGCAACTGGAGCAGTGGCAGAACGAGCAATTTGCTGCTTTGGTGGGTTCGGCACAGGCAGATGCTCAAGAACAGTTCGCTGCGGTCCACCAGCAAATGGATACCCGGTATATGCAAGCGATGGACACTATGGCTAACGCTGACCGAGAAGCTGAAAGCAACGCAGCGTTTGTTGCAGCAGCGGCAGCTGAAACAGGGACCGTAGGAAACTCAATTCGATTGGCACAACAGTCGCATCACATGAAGTCCGCACGGGTTGCTGAGATTGAATATGCCAACCTTAAGAGTGCGACACTCCAAGGCGAGCGTAGAATGAAGGGCATCCAAGCACAGCTACAGAACATGATCAATCAAGCCTATCCATCACCGTTGGCTCCTATTCAGCTTCCTGAACCAGTGCCTTATGTCCTGTCTCAAGTAGCAATGCCAAACGCCCCAAGCATGGCTCCTTATTATCTCCAAATGGGTTCAGCGATTGCTGGAGGACTTACGTCTCTCGGAGGAATCGGATTGCAGGCTTATGAGGCTGGACTCTTCAATACAACACCTACAATCCCTACCGGGGGATACACTTCTCCAAATCTAAACACAAATCCGTACAGTGGAAACTACGGATATTCAGGATCGACTGATGTTGGGTGATAAAGGGACTAACTAATGGCTAGTGAAAGACCACAACGACCGGCAAATGAAATAGCTGGGGGAACTCGCGCTTCTCGGGAGAATCCTTATGCTCCAGTCAGCACTACTGTTGCTGAGGGCGACAAAGGCAAACCGGAAATGAAAGCGTATCCAGCTGCTCCTACTTCTCCTATGGGAGACATGCAGATTCTCCAGACTCAGACCAATAACGCCATTAGAGCGGCTCAAGCGTCTGAGTTAGACGCCAACAGGATGGCGAGCGCGTTCGCCGGTCTTTCTGGAACCGCTATGGGAATTGCGGAACTCGGTGTTCAGGCGTTTGACACTTTTATGAAAGCAGATCGGGGAGTCCTTTCTTGGCAGGTTGAAGAACGCGAGAAGATGGTCGCAGACCTAGCGATTGCCAACATGTCTTGGGCGGAGATGGTGGAAAAGGGGATGATCCCTGAGACCATGTCTCCGAACCAAACCAGAGCCTATATGACATACGAGGCGGGCCGTAGAGACCGCGAGTTCACTACAAGAGTCAACAGCGAAATGGCGATGATGCTGTTGGATGAGTCGAACCACACTATGGACGGCTTCATGTCTTCCATGCACAAGATGTGGTCTGAATACATGAATGTGCCTGTTGGTGGAGATGAAATTTCTTTCCAATATGAGATGGGCAAAATCTGGGCTAAAAGATCATTTGAATTTGGAAGTCGCCACAGCACTTGGATGCAGGGCAACTCTAAGAAACAATTCACCGATGGAATTAGAGCTGGCCTTATTACGGACTTTATTCAAGCTGAAGGGGCTATGGAGCCTCTTCATAACGTGCCTACTGGGGAAGTTACAGTCTGGACAAACCCGTCTGACGGTCTTCAACAGTCAATCCCGCAAATGAGAAAAGAAACTCCTGAGGAGACTCAAGAGCGTGTTATCCAGCACGTTCTGGGTTCTATAGGAGCGACCATTCAAGAACGCTGGGGACACCTTCACAGTTTTAAGACAATGCACGATGAAGTTGGAAAAGCTCTTATCGACATTGCAGTAAAGCACCCAAAATACACAGGGCTGGCTCTAAGCGTTCTGGACCGTCTTAAAGTTGGACCTGAAGGGTCTGAATTAAACATTGCAAACCGGGATGCTATTAAGGCTTATAGATCTGAAAAACAACCACAACTAGACCGGAACACAAAAGACCAGAACGCTCTTACTGCCCTACAGTTGTTTGGTGCGCAAATGGATGTTATTGAAACGGGATTAGATCGCAGCATTAAAGGGTTTGCAATTAAGACTAAGAACGCTGGAGAGTTGTTTACCTACGCTACCTTGTTTGATGATGTAGACGGTTCAGGTGTCCCTCAAATCCATCAGTTCGGTGCGGAACTTGCACAAATTGTCAGCGAACAAACCGGAGTGCCTGTTGAGTTCGATCCAAGCAAAATGGATTCAGATGAAGTGATGGTGTTTAGGTCTTTAGACCCTCGCCATCCCGGTATTGTGGTTGAAGAAATAAAAGTAGAAGAGGTCTATAAAAGATTTCAACTCGAAGCTACTACAAACTACTATGACCATCTTATATCTACGGGAGTTCCAGAAGCTGAAGCATGGGCTAAAGCGGTTACTGAACACGGATATGAAGGCGATGTTCGAGCTAAGGACATCGTTTCGGCAACACGAAAACTGAGCATAACGGCGATAGATGGGGACAGGCAGCGGGCAGCTGTGGCCCTCTCCAAAGGAGCCGCCCCCAAACCAGACAGTGAACTTCCTGTTGTTGTAAATTTTGAAGAAAACTACCAACATTGGCGTGCTTTAAGTCAAATCAACCCCTCTCTTAACGCGAAACTTTGGGAAGTAACAGGGGGAACTCTCAGCGTTAATACCATCATGAGTGCTTATGATGTCCTGAGAAACGGAACACGTCCGATGAATGCTGGTGCTGCATATGAAGCCATTGCAGATTTTAAAGCCTTTGTGTCTGTTGACGAAAATAAAAAAGGGGTGAGTTCTTGGCGAGATGATATGCAAGCTCTATTGGGCGTTGAGATGGCAGTAAAGCCCCACCTTTTTGGGAGGAGAGGAGAAATCGACGACCTTGCGACCACGCTGTATCAACTTGCGTTGTCGGGGGCAAGCGGATCGACGTTAGACACAAAGACCATCTTGGATGAAGCAATTAAAATTGTTGATGACAGAACTACGTTTGTTGGTGGAACGGTATTTGATGTTGGAGACGTGCCGCTGACGCAGGCCACATCTATTATCCCGCAGTTTAAAGCCGTGTTCGGAGAGAAAAGAAGTAGCTCTATTGCCGCCGCAATGACTAGGGGTCAATACCCTGACAGCTTTACTCAAGAAGAACAAATGCAGATCGCTGAAAGAATTCAGCCAAACCTTGGCGATATCATTTTCAAACCAGCGGCAGGCGGAAGGCTATGGCATGCTTATAGGAGTGTCGGTGGGATGGCGTTTCCGATCACCCCTAGACCTCTTACGTTTAAAGAGTGGCAGTCCTTTAAATTTGATGTTGCTGATCTACAAGTACTAGGCAGTAGCAGCAGTATGACTACATGGCAAGAAGGCATGGTTGATCCGAGGATCTCGCTGATGCAATCTGTTGAGTTCCTAAATCAGCAGGGAGAACCTCAAAAGGCCGCTATTCTTGAACAACAGTTCCCAACTCCCCGCAAACCCGGCGACATGACCCCAAGACCTTAGGAATCTTAAATGGTTTATTACCCTCCAAATTATCAACAGCTAGGGCGGTCTGAAGAGCCTAAGCCTGAACCTGAGATGACGGCGGAGCAGATAAACCTGCTTCCGGCAACCTCGTTTATTGATGTTGACCTTTCTACCTTTGATTCTCAAAGAGAGCTGGATCGAGTCTGGACCCCGGAGTCGAACGTCAGAGACCTCAGCTTCTTTGGAAAACTTGGACAAGCCTTTACATACGATACAGACACAGGTGAGGCTATTCGGGACTATATATTAAGTCCTGACTTTGTCACCGATAAAGAGTTCGTAGCCACTCCTGAGGTAATGGAGCAAGCAGCCTACGGTCTGGATGAGGAGACTAAGCAACGGATTGCCGACATCGCCGTGTCTTATGCTCACCTACTGCATGAAGCAGATGATGCTAGAAGGATGCAGAAGTATCGAGAAGAGCTGTTCAAAGGAGGCATTCTTGATAAAGCTGGCGGCGTCCTTGCTACGATTATTGGCTCGGGATCTGAAGCTGTAGCCGCAACCGCCCTAGCTGGATCATTGGGATTTTTTGCTGGCGGTCCTGTTGGATCTGCTGCGGCTGCTGTAAGCACTACAGGCATGAAAATAAAAAGACTTAAGACTACTCTTAACGCAATCGGAATGGGGTGGTCTTATGGAAGAAAAGCGAGAGGAGCGGCGAAAGCTGCTACAACCGCCCTAGCTATTGATGTTCCTCTTGAGATGGCTAGGTATGGCATGGATAAGACTCTTAAGCCCCGAGATGTCTTCTTTGCCTTGGCAGCCTCAGGATCGCTATCGGCGGGTCTAGGTGCGTGGAAGCCTGACATGTTCTTGCGGCAGTTTGATGACGCAGTACGCCAAGCGATTACTGAAGAGTCTATTGAGTTCTTGGAGGCTACTGGACGCACAGATATGGCAGCGTTCCTGAAGCTGAAGCCCAGTGAGACTAATTTGGTTGATCCAAGATCGTTGGACGAGGTTACTGAAAGAACTCAGGAGCTTAGGAGACTGGAGCAAGCTAGAGACGCTCTTGAAGCGGCTCCGGGCCAGTACGGGTTGCCCGGTCGAGTGGTAGGCGTCGAACAGCAAGACATGGGTAGGTGGACTGACGAGCTTACCAAGGTAAATAAAAGAATTGAAAGAGCAGAAGAGTCTCTTCAACAAGCAGTTCACCAATCGACTCCTGTGCGAGAACTTAGTCAGAAGGCTTTGGAATCTGAAGCCCGCAGGTTGGGCGTTCAGTTTGCCAAGTCAGATACCTTTGCATTGGGAGCTTCGCCTTCTAAGAACAGAGCCAGACTTCGGCAGCAGGTTGAAGAAGCTCGACAACGGTCTGTCGAAGGTGAGATGGCCCGCAAGCAAGGCATCAGGAATGTCGAGGGCATTGAAGACACCGCAATTCTCCGCACAATGGCTGAAGACCTTGGAGTAATTGTAACTCCCGGCATGAGGAATTCAGTTAAGAAGTTGAAAGAAGCGATTGTTGACGCAGGCGTAGCAGGCACTAAAAAGAAATCTATTACCAAGATTAAGAAGTTCACGACCTCAGGAAAGAACGTCCTTCGGAAGGTATCTGCAAGAGGAACCAAGTTGAACTTTGATTCAGCTCTTAGTCATGCGTTATACCGCGTAGCTGGCAGAGACTTCAAAGGCCGAGAAGACTTGATTAATGCCCTCAGGGAATATGGAATTGATAATCCTGAAGAACTTGGCAAAGCCCTTAGGCAGGCTGTAGACGGCAAAGTCAAGGGATATAAAAGAAAGCCAAAGAGTGTTCGAGTAGATTCAGAGAAACTTCTGGGTCGTAAGATTGCCGGTAGAGAAGACGTAGCGTTCGATATGCGGCTAGATGTTGATATTCTTTCCGAATACGGTCTGGCTAGGCGTATTGAAGAAGGCTCCAAGATTGATGAGTCTCTTAAGGCTATCCGTAAAGCTGATAAGAAAGCTATGGATAAGAGCCTGAAGAAGACTGTTAAGCAGGCGATGCGGGAAGATCTCTCCCACCCAGTGACTGACGAGCCGGATTTGGCGATTGTCGTTGACGGCGTGGAAACAGGACGAGGACCTCATATCGACGGTGTTCGAGATGTGTCTGTAGAAGACTACAGAGCAATCACGGATGAGCTATATGAAGAAGGCGGTAGAACTGCTGAGAACGCTACAGGGGCCGAAAGGTCTGCTAGGCACGCTGAGGGAGCCAGTAAAGAAACTCCGTTTTGGTTGGGTGGACGAGTAACTCATTGGTTGAATGAACTACTCACGCCTGCTGCCATCAAACTGGCTAAACAGCCAGCTAAGTTGGTTCAAGACTTTGCCCACGCCTTCTTAGAGTTTTCCCGAGGAGGAGGTCGAAACGTCCACTCACTTGTTAAAGACAATGTGCAAAGGAATATGATTCAACTTAGCACAGATCTAACTGCTGCCCGGCGGGAAGCCGCTAAACACGGTTTTAAATTTGACGAGCAATCAGTGGTTCGAGCATATACAAACCCACAACGGTCTGGGCTTAGTCGAGCAGAGCAGCTAGGAGTTGAGGCTCTAGAGAAGTTTCACAAAACTATGGAAGCCTATGCGACTAAGCACGGACTCCTAAAGAACCCGCTGCCGGACTCTGGACACTATTTCCACCGAATCTGGTCCCCAACTTCCTTTGCTAAACACAATGAAGACGACATGATTCAATTCTTTACGGAAGCCATCCTCTCAGGACAGCGGAAGTTTAAGACGGGTGACGTTAAACGGTTTTCTCTTAGCGAGTCTGGAGCAAGAGCAGCTGCTAAACGCATTGTCAAATATGGAACCGACCCGCAGGCATATGTCAGTCATAAGAAGAGCCAGCAGTTTCTTGGAGAGGTCCGAAAGGACTTGGAAGAAGAAATTAGTGCTGGCAAGCTGGATCTAAATGACGACGAAATTGAAGCCATCCTTGATTGCATCACATCCAAGGTAGGCAACGAGCCTCATCAAGGCTTTGCTAAACATCGAATCCTATTGGATGAAAACTATGTGGGAACATCCGGTGCTATGAAGGATGTCCATATTGATGAGTTCATGAACCGAGACATTGAGGGGATCTGCGCTCAATACTGCCACAGGCTGGTGGGAGCTGTAGAGACTCGTAAGGCAATGGAAGCTGTGTTTGGCCGCCCAGACATTACGTTTGAAGAGGCTATTTCCGATCTAAGAACAGCGGCTAAGAAAGAGTCTCCAGACATCACTGATAAAGAACTTGATTTCATTGAAACTACAGCTCTAGCGACATTCCGAAGAGCCACCGGCCAGCCCCTTTGGGAAGCCGGAGAAACTGCTGTTAGATGGGCTATGGCAATGCAAGCGTTTGCCCAAGGAACAATGGGACAAATGCTAGGCCTTGCCCAGCTTGCTGAAGTTGCGTCCGTGTTGATGCGATCCAGCCTGACCGCTGCATCCCAGTCGTTTAATTTGAAAGCTATTCCTGAGACGTTCTTGATGGGCCTTAGGAAAGAAAAAGGACTCAGAGGATCTGATGGCCGTCTTACCGACAAAGTGGCCGCAGAGCTTGAGTCGTTCATGGCAGTTGGTGCTGACTACCACATTGGCGAACACCTGATGCGTCGTCTTGATGACATGGGATACGACAAGAGTTTAAAGCAGAACCATATTGAGTACTTCCTTGAGAAGGGTCGAATGGTGTCCCTGCTAAATCCTCTTGCAATTATGCCAATGGATACGTTCCTGCGACGATGGGCTACCAAGGCTCACTTCCAGAACTTTGTCAACGAAGCGTACAAGCTGAAGGACGGGAAGCCTGCGTTGGTGGACACTTGGTGGCGTAAGAGTCGGACCCGCTTGAAACAGATGGGACTCAATGACAACGAGCTGGATCGAGTTATTAAAGCTCTTCAGGACCCTGATGTTATCCAAGTAAAGAAAGGGCTTCTGGGTCCATACAAAGTAATGGACGTTGACTTTACTAAGGTCAAAGACCAACAAGCCTACGACATGCTGGCTATGGCAATCCGAAGAGGCGTAGACAGTACGGTTCAAAGGCAGGGAATGGGCGAGCTTCCTTTATGGATGAGTACAAGCCTCATAGGAAAGCTGCTGACTCAGTATCGAGTATTTGCTGTGGCTTCTAGAGCTAAACAACTTGCTGCTGGTATTTCTAGAGCAGACGCTTCTGAAGCTGTGAATGTTATTGGATCAGCAGGTCTTGGATACTTGGGATTCCAGTTGCTAACTTACGGACGGGCGTTGACAAAACCAGAAAATGAAAGAGAAGCGTACCTCTTAGAAAACTCTGGATGGGAGATCGCATTAAAATCAGGATTTATGAGGTCTAGTTACTCAACTATTCTGCCAATGTTGGTAGATCCCGCTGCTAAAATAATGGGATTTGATCCGGTGTTTACCTCAAACATGAGAACAACCGGGTTAGGCATTAACGTCGTAGAGGGTGCTGTTCCGTGGGGCATGATTAAGAAAGTTGAGACAGCTTTAGAGGCTCTTGGAGACTCCCCTTACACCAAACGTGACGCTAAAGATCT
>CETC01025072.1_pt1 | contig 16748 bp, 20 predicted proteins | sample 326911 | NCBI WGS metagenome assembly CETC01 (sample SAMEA2622694, study PRJEB7988) | marine metagenome | isolation source: saline water (ENVO:00002010), including | reverse complement strand
GATGCTTTCAACTAAAATTACTTCTTTTTTTAAGTCTATCTCTTCATCTACACCCGAATCCTGATTAAAGGCTGGGTAAACCCAGTTATTCCTACGTCCAATATGTTTCCATTTTGGGTAATCGTTACCATCGTCAACTTTTCTACCCGAAAAGCCTATAATTTGATGATGTTCATTGTATATAGGAAACACCATTCTGCGATACATTTTGCCAACGCCAGCTAATCCAACCTCAAAAGCCTTCTGCGTAGACTCAGAAATTTTTCTGCCTAAGTAAAAATTATAATTAGGAAAAAGCTTATCTAGTGACTCTGGAGGGTAAATTTTTTCCATTTCTGTGGTCTGTTTCGGCTTGTAGGGCATCTCTGCGCCACTATTCGGGGCACCTAAAATTTCTTCACACCGCTTCGAATCTTTAACTGTTAATCTGACAATTGCTTCAAATGGCTTACAGCCTTTGTTCTCGACAAAATCCATCCACACACCTGTGTCCTTGTAGATTTTAACCGCAGTGGGGTTGTCGCCATCACGATATAAGGCTGAACTTCGCCAGTGGTCACCACAATCAATCAGTCTATAACCAATGGACTCTAAGATGCCTTGAAAATTATCAGAATTCAGTGAAGTCTGGAATTGATTCTTGGTTTCCATCAGTATCTAAATCTTCATCCCCATTTAATATTCTTGCGATATCCCTCAAATCTCCACATTCCTCGATATTAAAATTATTAAAATTAAGGTTTATAGCGTTTTTACGGAGAGCATCGCCCACCCTAACAGGTTCTATTGCCCCCGCTACATCATCACCCAAGTGACGAGATTTTACATTAATTAGCTTATGCGTACCGAAACGCTGCCCCTCCGACTCTATCTCGTCCGCAGTCTTGTTTCGCAGAATGAACATGTGAGAACAAAACTGGGTGATTCGGTCGGATAATGAAACAATAGATTCGTCATCAACAATCGTCTGAGCGGTACGGTTATTTGTGATGCCGTAGCGGTTAGATTGAACTGAAGTGATCATTGGTATGATGGGTTCACCCTCCCATAATATCTCTTTTTGGACACACTTCTTAAACTTATCTACCATTTCGCCAACCACCTGCCACTCAGATTTATTGGCAATGTTTTCTGAAGTGGTTTTTATATAATCAAAAGAAAAAACCATTCTGTTTCCGCGCCCTACCTTTGAATAGTAGAATCTTTTAAGGGTATTAACCATGGAGTCCACATCCATTCCGCCCACATTGTAATAATAAAATTTTAGGTCTTTTATCTTACCCCAAACCGCTCTGACTTTATTTACTACGTCCTGTCCAGCCTGTCTCCACTTACCGCTTTCGAGAAGGTGCATTGGGACGCCTGAAAGCGCGGCGCACTGCCTCATTATAAGCTCCTCTTTGCTCATTTCACCATTGTCAAAATGCAAAATTGGCACATCGTATTTCAAACTCACCTTGGTTGTATAATCCATGCAGAAGTTTGTTTTTCCCACACCTGACCTAGCCACTATAACCGTGATATTTCCCGCTCTCAAAAGAGAACCATAAATCTGGTTAACCTTAGGATGTGGCCCCATCATTCCAAATTCCGTAAGAGGATTATTACCCCTCTCCTCAACCAGAGCTTCCATATCCTCATAGATATTTTCGGGCGTATCGTTGCCAAGCTCATACAAATTGATTCGCGAATTATAAATTGAATCAGCAGCCTCGACTATGTTTCTATAGGATGCGTCAGGCGTGATACTCTTCATCTTCTTTGCGATATCTTGAGAAGAGCGCAGAATTTCACGCCTAATCGAATACTTTTTAAGTTCCTTGGCAGTTTTTAAGGTATTGCCAGCGGGTACTTTTCGCAAGGTTAGGGACTTGATATAGTCGGATGGGTTTAAATTATCCTCAAAAGATAGCCCTACTTGGTTCACTCGTTGAGCGATGATAATTTCATCTACCTCATCGCCAGCATTTATGGCTTGCTCTATGATCCTAAAAATAGTCGAGTTGAGAGGGCTGTTATCCGAGTAAAAATCCGAAGTATCAATAAAGTTTGAAATCTCTGCGAAAGCCTCGGGGTCTTTTAATAAACCCGCTAGTAATTGTTTTTCTAATTCAAGGTTGTAAATCATTGTGCTTCTGTACCCCTCTCATCCTGCATGTCTCTCAAATAATCCTCCAAGGTTTTAACCAAAGCTAACTCGGTCATTCCACAGTCAAATTTCGAATAAACCAGTGGCTTGCCGTTTTCCGATGAAACAGCCATAATTACGCCCTTATACCTGTCAGAACCACCAGACAATTCGTAAAGATTATCTACCATTTCTGTTGGTAGTGAAAACTCATTATTCTCCTCTTCTTCTAAGTTCATAGGTATATTTTTTGATCGTTGAATAAAGACGCGGTAATCGTGTCGTTCGGATAAACTTCTGCCAACTTTATACTGTTGGCCTCACAGAAGTCAAATTTTTTTTGATCCCTCTTCAACTGGTCGGTGTATTTTAGTCTGTTCTTGTGGAAGAATTTCACATACTTGGTGTGTTGAGCGCCTTGAACTTCCACTGCTATTTTTTTATTGGCATTATAGAAGTCCAGAGTTAGACGACTTCCAACCACCCTAAACTCTTCGAAGACTATATCGTTCTTCCAGTAGGGATACAAGAATTTCTTTACTTCGGTTTGAAATTTACTGCGACTTGGTTTTTCCCAATCGATGAGATATTTCTTAGCGTTCTTTAAATTTCTGACCTTGCCATACCCGTCAACAAACTTCATACTTGGATCTGCTCTTTAAAGTAATCTATCAAGAATTCACATAACTTCTTGTCTTCCTCAACGGTTTTGAAAAGCTTATTGTCTCCTTGAATTTTCTCTGGGAATTCCAAATCTTTAGACTTTAAAAGTTGTTTGAAGTCCTCGCTAGGCTTTATCCAAGCTCCTTTTTTCTCGACAAATTCCCACGCATATAGAAGGTCTATTACCTCTTTTTCCACCCAGATAGATGTGCCATCGCTTCGACCATAGCGGATAGGATAAGAGACCGTCGTATTGGTGTTTTCATGCGCTGACTTTTTAATGGTTACTTTCGCATGGTGACCAATAATAGGATTCTTTTTTGGGTCCATCGTCTTGACGGTTGGATTTTGCAAAATCAAATCACCTTTAAAACGCGGCTCAAACTCCATGATGTTATTAGCAAAGTGAAGTAAAGCATTTCCACCCGTAGCTGTAGTCTGTCTAACTGGAGCCTTAGCATACGGGTCAAGCTTGATGTCGGCGCGGACTTGACTGATAAAAATTGCCATGTGACCACGCTTTCCTAGTGCAGTGCTGGTCTTTTTGCAGAAATCTGATGCAATCACAGCACCACCCGCAACCTTGCTACTCTCGTCAAAATTCTTACCCAAATCGTCTTTACGGATTAAACCGTCCACAGAGTCCAATATAAAACAATATTTAATCTTGTCATCATTATTGGTAATCAGTTGTCTGATTAAACCCATTGCAGTTTCGTATACATTACTTTCAAAAACAAAGCAAGTTCCATCTACCCAATCCTCAGGAGAGAAAACAAACTTAACACCCGATCTTCTTTGCACCTCTGGCCCGAGTCTTCCCTCTGCCTTGATATATAAACCCCTAGACTTGTCAATGCTGCCGAGAAAATTTCTCATGACCTGTAATGATTCTGAGGTTTTACCGCCCTCGTTGACGCCCGTAAATCGATGTAATCCAGGCCCAAATCCCCCTGCTAAGTAAAGGTCTAATTGCAACGAGCCACTGGACACTTTATACTCCACAGTCTCTTCAAAATTATAATGATCGTCCTTATTGGCCTTTAAATAATTACTCAAAATACTCTCTGGATTCACTTCGCTACTCATCTAAAAAATCTTTTACTGTTTTTGTTTTACGAGGAACAAACTTGTCCTCTCCGACTTTTTCTCCGATATGATAGACCTCATACTTGGATAAATCAACTCTAAAGTTAAAAGCTCGAAATTTTTCATCCAGCTTTTCTTTCAGCTTGTCGCTAACGAGATAAGCTAACGAGTCAAACTTTTTACCAAAATCCACTATATCCATGAACTCTAGCGAATACCGCTCGCAAAGATCATTTAACATCTTCATCTCCCTAGCAAAAAAGGGACGCCTAGCCTTATCGGGAACCTCCAATAGGCGAAAAATAATTTGTCTTTTGTTTGGACCTTTAGCCTTTGCCACTAAGAACTAATAACGTCCCCTAGATCTGCGTCAACCATTTTCTTTACCAGTTGTAAAAAATTAGATTTAGGCTCCCAGCCCAATTCCTCGCGGGCCTTAGTTGAATCTCCCAGTAACAAATCTACTTCTGCGGGGCGATAAAAATCTTTATTAATTTCCACAAGACAATCATCACCATGAAAGTATTTTTCATCCAAGCCTTCACCTTGCCAACTGCATTGGCCTCGGTGGAATCCCGCGAAGTTAAAAGCTTCTTCCACAAACTCCCTGATGGTGTGAGTCTCGTCAGAAGAAAGCACATAGTCTTGAGGTGTGTCCTGATTGAGCATTTTCCATACGCCATCCACGAAATCCTCTGCATCGCTCCAGTCCCTCTTGGAGTCCAAGTTGCCTAATTGAAGGGGGGTCACCTCCGCTCTCCTCTGAAGCTGCATAAAAATACGAGCTACGTGTTTTGTGATTTTACGAGTAACAAATTCTTCTCCTCGGCGCACACCCTCATGGTTAAAGAGCCAGCCCTGAACTGCGTAAAGGTTATACGAATCACGATAAACCTTAACCAGATGTCTAGCAGCACATTTGGAGGCCCCGTATGGGCTTCTGGGGCGTAGCGGATGCTCTTCGCTCTGTGGGGCTACAATTACATCCCCGAACTCCTCAGAACTTCCTGCGTTGTAATAACGACACTTTGGGTGATGGCGCCGAATCGCCTCTAATTGATGTAATACCGCCATACAATTCGTTTGCATGTGATTGTGAGCCATGTCCCAACTGCAACCCACAAAAGAATTGGCGGCAAAATTAATAAAATAGTCGGGCTTTTCCTCTTCGATTACCCGATCTATGTTTTGAATGTCAGTGACATCCAAATCAATCAGAAAAAAGCGAGGATTGGTTAAGAGGTGCTCTATGTTCTTGTGATTTTTGACACTTAGCCTCCTTACTCCACCGATAACTGTGTGAGAGGTATTTTGGAGAAGGTAATCGGCCATGTGACTTCCGTCTTGGCCTGTCACCCCAGTGATTAATATCTTTTTCATGAATTAATATACCAATTATATGTCCTCGTTAAGCCTTCTTCTAGGGAAATTTTAGCCTTGAAGCCAAATTCTCTTTCTGCCCTTGAGGTGTCTAAGCATCTCCGTGGTTGCCCGTTTGGTTTGGTCGGATCAAAAATGATCTCCCCCTCAAAGCCTACGATGTCCCTGATGAAGTGAACAAGATTTTTAATGGAAATTTCTTCCCCAGTTCCGATATTGACTGGCTCGGACGAATTATAGTTTTCCAATGCTAATTCGATGGCTGTGGCGCAATCACCAGCATATAAAAACTCCCGCGAGGCAGACCCGTCACCCCACACTTCTACGGAAGACTCCCCCTTTTCCTTTGCCTCTATAAATTTTTTAAGCAGGGCTGGAATAACGTGAGAGCTATTGGGGTCAAAGTTATCATGCTCCCCATACATGTTAACGGGAATTAGGTGAATAAAATTACTTCCATATTGCCGCCTAAATGCTTCGCAACCAACTAAAAGATTTTTTTTAGCTATACCGTATGGAGCATTGGTTTCTTCGGGGTACCCCTTCCAAATATCCTCCTCTTTAAAGGGGACGGGTGTAAACTTCGGATAGGAGCACACGCTCCCAAGGGTAACAAGTTTGGCCACGTTGAAAGAATGAGCGGCCTTTAAAATATTTAAACTCATTAAAGAGTTGTTTAAAAAAAAATCGGCTGGAGATTTTTGGTTCGCACTAATGCCCCCGCACACTGCCGCCAAATGAATTATCGCATCGGGGCGAAATGAAGAAACGTAGTCATCTAAATCTTTCCTATTTAAAACATTCAACTCTACACTATCTGGCGTTGATAGCTCATATTCACCCTGTAGTCTATTTACCAAATGATGACCTAAAAAACCCTTAGAACCTGTTATCAGTAGTTTTTTCATCTTATTTTACCAATACTCGTTTCCCATTATATGTGCGTTTGGGGGTATTTCTTCAGAAAGTGGTCGAGTCCACGAATTAGAATTATACCAACTAGAATTTTTAAATGTTTCATTTCCATCCCACCTACTTCCCTGAATCCCGAATAAAATTTGATTGGCACCGCCCAAGTGAATTGAGGGCTTGCCCAACTTTTTAATGAAGTCACATATCATTAGCGAGTAGCCCCCACATCCTACCGTAGCGACATCAAAGTCACTCTCTTGAATTTCTGTGCAAATTTCATGTAGAATGTCTTTATAAGATCTTGGTTCCTCTCCAAGTAATGCCGCCGAATAAGGAGATCGCACAACTTGAACCTCACCTATCTCTGCACCGCTCCATATCTCAGAATACTTGGGAACTTGCTTTTCTATTGTTTTCAGGAAAGGCGCAACGGTTAGCAATTTTTTATCTTTTAAATGATAGTGCCAACCATCCTCACCATGAGTGAATGGCTCCAAGTCTCTAAATGAGTAAAATTTTTCCACACCGCTCCAGCCTATCTCATTAATAATGTATTCGTCACCCTGTTCGGGACACCACTGCAAAAGATAGTCCACATTTTTGATCGACTGCAAATAGTCATCGCACCAATCTTTTAAGTCTTCTTTGCTAGATGGATAAATCCCAGCTTGCACGGGTAAACTACACCCCTGCATGAGGGCAACGTCTTTATGCCTTAAATAATAAGCTAGGTGTTGGGCCTCGACACCCCCAATTTTACCGAAAATCAAAGGTTTCTTGTTTTCTATCGCGTCAATTATTTTACGGTTTATATCACTCACGTTTAATGCTTTTGTTTTTGAGCCATTGCCATAAATGCGTTATTCAAATCGACGCCACTGACAAATATATTAGAATATTTCATTGCTGTAAAATAGTCTTTTAAATACCGTGGCTCAAGAATATGGCGATGTTTTTTATTATTCCATGGTCGCCAATACTCTTGGCTATAGTCTGGTAGATATAGAAAAATAACCCCCTCAGGTTTGAGTTTAGTGGCCCAATAATCTAAGACTTCTACCCAGTTTCTAACTTCGACATGTTCTAAGCAGTGTGATGAAAATATATAGTCTATTTTTTTTTCTGGTAAATTTAGAGCATCCCATTCATCATCAAAGTCAATATCAATTGGGGTAGATCCTGGGAATGCCCACTCTTCTTTCATGCATCCGATATCATATCCGTCGCCTTTACATACGTGTTTCGCAAAAGGAATTGCAAATTGAGAAGCATTACCCTCACTCTGAAATTTTGGGTAAACTTTATTTTTAAACTTAATTGTATCTATCATGCTTTTGTTTAATGCAAAATTTTCCAGCTTTGCGACTTTGGAATGGAGAAGTGCAGGTTTCTTACATCATAAAAATATTTATTTGATTTTAAATTCAATTGTTTTATTAGTTGAAATATAGAAGAATCAACCATATGAATTTCGGAGGCTTTTTCAATAACTCCCATCCAATCAAATATATTGTCAGTCTTCTCCTCTAAAAAAATCTTCTCCATCCGTGTATCGATCTCTATTTCAAGGCATCCACGACTGGTAGATGTATTGCAAAAAGCAAATTCCTCAGGAAGATTTATCTCTTCCTCAAGAGCTTTTTCTCTATCATGGTCCCTGTCTATGTGGAATCCTGTGAATCTTTCTGAATAATCCATGCCCATTTGGGCGTAAAACGCCTCTTCCCATTCGACAGTATTGCGCCTACGTAAATCCTCAAACCCCACTATTACGGAGGGGTATTTTTGATACATAGCGTGACAGTCCTCGTCACAATTGACCTGATGAAGGGATACGTCGATATCGCGGTATAATTGCTTTACGCTGCTATAATTTTGTTTTTTAACTGCCAATAAGACGGGGCCGTGTTTTTTGTGCAAGCTTCTAACTATCGCGTTGCAAACTATATGGTCTCCAAGGCCCAAGTGGTGATGTACGTAAATCTTTTCTCTCATGACGTAGGGCACTATATCCTTAATCTTGATATAGTTCGTTGTAGAATTTTAGTATTTTTGAAAAATAGCTGACATGATTGTACACGGAAACAAAAGTGGCGCTTTGCTCTTGTTGGAATAGCGCCAGCTTTTTCGCTATAGAAGGGTTTGCGTTAAAAAATTCAACTGAAGCCTCCCAGTCGGTCTCGTCCACATACACAAACCCACCAAAAGTTTTATAGTAATGGTAGTGCCAACACATATCCTCTCTCTTTGGTCTTAAAAATAAGCAGAGCGAGTTGGAATTCATGGCCCACGGTAACCTATCCCAAGCGTTAGTGTTACCGTTTATATTAAAAATATATTTATATTTTAATTGTGTGGCAACGGGGATAAAGTCCGACTCAATAGACTCCCAACTCCAACCCTCTAAAAGTTTCTTATCAACACAAAAATTACTTATCACAAACTTACCTAACTCGCTATCTTTATTCTTCATGCAAAAAAGAAAGCGTTGATTGTCTTCTGGCTGACCGCCACCCGAATAACTCCCCGCAAAAATTGCCTTATCCTCCTTTTTCTCGAAGTCTATATCTGTGGAGGAAAAGGATTTGGTGGTGTTTTGAACCCCCACAGCATGAGAATTGGGTATTAGTAAATTAGGGTGGTGTGCTCTGCGCGTAAAACACCAGCGCGGAACCCCCTCCTCATAAAAATCCACATCGTCCCCCGAATTAAAAATGAATTCACAGTCTAAATCAGAAAGTTTAACTCCGTGCGCTCTAAAACCATCTCGACAAGAAAACAGGCTGAGTAAAAATTTTAAACGTAAGTGGTCCTGATTCTCATGCTCGCGCACAATTGAAAATTGCCCATCTTTAATTTTTACGTGTACTTCTTGGGGTCGCAACTCGCATTTTTGAAGTGCGTCACGGTCTATGTGTGTAATGGGTTTTGTTTCTTTTAAGAAGCAAAAATCTATCTTTTCTTCGTCTGTCATTATTTTTTAACTTTTAATAATTTTCTCATGGTATTTTATACTAAGAAAGCTCTCTGTGTTGCCAAAGTCATGGGTTCTGCCCATTAACTGTTCCAAATAATCGGGAGTTAGGCAATCCCACCCACCAATAAAGATACTGGGTATTTTATGCAAATTAAATAAATTTTCTATGACATTTTTTTGATTAATTGGAACGCAGTCCAACAGTAGGCACTCGTAATTTCTGTGCAAATCTGGGCCAGAACCCTCTAGACAAATGATGTATTTGTATTTATCCATTTTGTCCATGTAATCGCAGAAATCTAACCTTTCTGTTTCCGCAGATACGTTTTTAATATTTTTGATAAAATCAAAGAGGAGTTTTCTGTGCTGATTGGTCTCGAAATTGTGGTAGGGAAGATATATTTTATTTTTCTTATCCTTGAATGGCGTCCTGTTCTTTCTTTTTTCTTTTAAAAGCTCTTGATTTCCAGCTTCTCTTTCAAACTCGTCAAAACCGATTGGTAATGGGAGAATTTTATCATGCATGTATGTGGGGGCGTTAGTGCAATACCATTTTATTAATAAATCACTATCAATAATGCTGGAAATACTGCAACCTTTTGAAACTTGGTAAGAAGACGCGCCAGTGACTAAAGTAAATTTAGATTTAATTTTCGGCATAAAGTCCCTTTGAAAAACCCCGTGAAAGATGAAGTCTGTTTTTACGTATATAATGTCCCCATCTTGAACGTCTTCTGGATTAAAGGATTCTTTGTCGGAGAGTCTGGAAACGCCTATTGATTTGTAATAATCCGCTGATGCATCAAGGCAGTGATCAGCTAAAATCGGGAACCAATTATAGTTGATGTAGCCGTCTTTTATTTTTTTTGTATTAATCATTTAAATATCTGTAATAACCGTGTTTTGACTCTCTAGAAGAAAGTATGACTTTTTCTGGCACAACTTCGTATTTCGGGTCGAAATTTTTGAAGGTAGACCAATCACCAAATTTTCGTTGCAAATCTAAATTAAATGGTTGGTGCATCGACATTTTATGTATTAGAATTGAAAAAATACTTTGGTCCTGTCTGTGCTCTCTGCATGGGTATTCGGCACCATCTGGTTGCTTTACTGTGGTGTCTGGCAAGCAAACATTTGGATCTAAGCTGTATTTATAATATTCGTTAACAAACTCCATATTTTCTCTTGTGTTTTCATAAACCTGAAAACCAGCCCAATATTGAGGGTGATTTTCTGCTTCTTTGCATTTCATCGCGTCCATGCTTTTTTGAGTACACCAAAATTTATTATATAGAAATGGATTTGTGTAGGGTAGAAATAATCTGCCATTTGTGAGTATGCCTTCCAAATCGGTAAACTTTTTGATAAAACAGTTAGCAGAGTCAGAATATATCATTGACCCAAAATTATTTAAACAATGCCATATAGCATAGACCTTATAGGCAAATCCTCGGGGTTCGTAAATAAAATCGGAAACTTTGGGTATTTTAACTAGTGTAACGTTAAGGGCGGTATTTCGGCTTAACTCCTCCAAATCTTTTTCTTCACAATCAAAGTAATAAACAAAGACATTTTTTGCATACGAGTTTAACTCGTAGCTTTTAATTAAATTTTTACAACTTTTTATAAATGGTTTATTTATTACAGTGCATAAATTCATCTTTATTTCAACAGTTAGGCTAATAGCCCTTCTCTATGTAAAGGCTCCTGATCTTTGCCCCCTCTTGCATATTACTCGTTTCAGCATGAGTTGACAGACCCTCTGGGTTGTAATAGTACAATCCTAAAATTTCATTTATCTTGTGAAAAGTTGCGCCATTGTGGTGACATCTGAGCCAAAATTCATGATCTGCCGCCGTGGGCCATTGCGTGTCAAAATATCCGTATTTTTCATGAAGTTTCTTCCTCCAAAAGGGCATATTGTGCGGTGAATTATGTCCCAGTAGAAATCTTGGGGCAGCTTCTTCGCACGGATAAATTTTTGACAAACCATTTTCTTGAAAAGTCTCGTTAGGAGTCACGCTCCAACCAACATAACCGTAAGAAACGTCGCAATCTGGATTATTGACCATGTAACTTGAGTGTTTTTTTAGTGCATCAGAAGCTTTTCTGTCGTCCGCGTTCCAATTTGTGAGTATATCTGAAGAAGATAACCTTACCCCAATATTCCAAGTCTCGTAAATACTATATTTTTTATCCAGCTTTTTATAAATTACATTAGGTGGAAGGTCGTGTTTTAAAATAAGCTCTTCAGTTCTATCGGTAGACTGAGCATTTAAAAGAAGTATTTCAAAAGAACTTAAATCCTCTTGCTCTAACACGTTTTCTAGAAAACCTTCAATGAAAAGCTCACTATTAAAAATTGAAGTAATAACACTAGCTTTATATTTCATCAATCTCCTACCTCTACGCGAATACTGTCTTCATCAAAATGCTGAGTAGAAAATTCGAACATTTCCGTATCTTCGAGCGCAAGCATTTGATGCCTCATCCCGACCTCCACATGAAAATTGTCGCCCTCCTCTAATATAACTTCACTGGCAGCATTGATGTCATCCTCGTAGCCATAAGAAACTAAAAGTTTTCCCTTTTGAATGTAAAAAACCTCATCCTTAAGTTTGTGGTAGTGCCAAGAGCATTTCTTACCCTTTGCAAAAAATAATATTTTACCACAGTACTCGGGTTTATTTACAATCCACTTTTCATAGCCCCAACCCTTGGGTACGAATTTAATGTCTGAAAAATTCTTCATTTGCGATCTAGTAGCTTTATGGTTGCCCCGATGATTTCTTCAGGAGAGATCGTGTTTATTAATTTATTAGGGTCATCTTGTTGATAATATGAGGGCTTTATGTCTGAGTAGTTCGGCTCTAGACAAATGCGCCTATCCTCTGAAGAGAAAAATGGACCCGTAGCTTTCCAAGTCTGAGGAAAAATACAAACTATTTTAGTATCATAGTGAGAAGCGAGGTGAAGCGGGAAGCTGTCGTAAGAAAGATGTAGGCTGGAATGCTTTATCAGATAGGCCAGTGAGTGCATTGTGGTATTCCCCAAAAACGAAGTGTTTACATCATAACGATCATCATCTTCACCTCCAACTTGTATGATTTCATGAGAAAATTCAGGAGACTTTTTAAGACCATCTACTACTTCTTTCCAATAAGAATACTGACGAGCAGTTCCCTTGGTGTCGCAAGGGTGAAAGGTAATATAAGGACTTGAAGGCAATTCAATTTCCTCTTCTGCAATAAAGCATTTATCAATCGGCATCGCTGTTACCAACGAATATGTTTCTAGCATGTGCATATTTTTATTTTTTTAATTCTAGACCCACTACATCTAGACCGTTATGGAGATATTGGAGGCAACGCTGCGTTAGTACCGCAGGTAGAAACAACATATCAAAGCAACCCTGCCACTTGCCATGGCCCTCGATAAAAAGCGGGTCTTCCATTTGCGGATAATACTCTAAAACCCCCTTGAGGTGAGGATTGTCCTTCAACACGGGATGAAAAACCCCTTTGCAGGCATAATAAAGGTCATAGTCGGGATAATTTTCCCTAAAAGCGGGCAATAGGCTGGTAGAGAGGAATATATCGCCCGCGCTCTCAGGGAGACATATAAGTATTTTTTTGTCAGAGTCTTTTGTTTGACTTTTTATATATTCCAGTAGTTCAGAAGCTTCCATTAACCTAATCTGTTTATTCTAACAGATGATTATATGGTCTTAACTGTTTTTATCAACTTCTGTAGGGGGAATAAAGGTCTGCTGCCCGTCTTTATCTGTAATGCCACCTAATAACAAGTCTGTTCGAGCGATTGTCAGATCAATTTCTTTAAATTCATAAAAACACTCTGAAGCTTCATCAATATAGGTAATGGACCTTCTCTCTAAAATGTCTTGGTCATTGCTATGCACTGCTCCAAGAGGGCGGTTAGATGCGCCACATAGAAAAAGATTCACGCGAGCTAACGCCCATTGAGCACTAGAAACGGTCGGTCGATAAATTGATGAGGTTGCCTTTTCGCCCCTCTTGTAGATTGTAATAAGCTCCTCTAGAGTGACCCGATGAGAGTGTTTTGTATTATGCTGCTCAACCTTCTTTGATAGAATGGCTAAGATTTTATCTGAAAACGTGAGGTGCATTTTATTTACTTACACTATCCCTCGCAGGATGCACAAGAAAGTATTGAGCGAGCTAATTCTTGGCTCGGGTTGGCGCTGCGCTGATAGTAAAAACTTTTAACTCCTTGTTCCCAGCCAAAAATCAGTAATTCGCTGACCTGTTTAGGTGGACATTTGGGAGAAATCATCACATTTAGGCTTTGGCCTTGGTCAATGTACCTTTGGCGTTGCGATGCCTGAATGACAATTTCCTTTTGTGAAATTTCTCCGAAGGTTTTAAATACAGCCTTCTCCTCATCAGTTAAAAAGCTCAGGTGTTGCACCGAACCGCCTTTTAACAGAATTGACTTCCAAGTAGTAAGAGTGTTTTTCTTTTTCTCTTCCAATAACGCTTCTAGGTAGGGGTTTTTATAAGTGAACTTACCTTTCGCCAAATCTTTGGTAAAATAATTGCTATTAAGAGGCTCAATAGAAGGTGATACCTGACCCAGTATGAAGGAACTGGATGTGGTGGGGGCAATTGCCATTGTGGTCATATTGCGCCTGCCGTAACCCTTAAGGTGCTCAGGCTCTCCAAACAGTACGCTTAGATTCTCGGTAGCTTTATCCGCTCTCTCTCTTATGGTCTTATGAATTTCATTATTCAAAAAGTGAGCTTGCATACCCTCAAATGGAATCATTTGCTTCTGAAGCAGCGAGTGCCAACCCAGAACACCGACACCCAGAGCGCGTTGACGTTTTGCAAACTCATGGGAGGGCTTCATGAATGGGATGCCCTCTGTCTTCTCAATGTATTCCTCCATGACTGCATCCAAGAAATACACCAAGGTTTCTATCGCATCTGTTTCTACTATTTCTTCCCACTTCACTAAGTTTAGTGATGACAAACAACAAACAAAGGATTCTTGCTCAGAGGAATGCAGGGCGATTTCGCTACATAGATTAGAAGCGGAAATTTTTAGCTTTTTATCCTTATAAGCTTTGGGTGCATTTTGATTCGCAGTATCAGTGAAAAAAATGTAGGGGTATCCCGTTTCAAAACGCTTACGTATTAGTGCTGCCCATGTAGATCTTTTTTGACGATCACCATCAATTAGAGATCTCATCCACTCATCATCGATGCAAACACCAAAGGACATTTCTTGGATAGGATTTCCCTCGCCTCTTATTCTTAAAAACTCCTTAATGTCAGGATGATCAATTGGTAGATAGGCTGCAAAAGAGCCTCTTCTTACATTACTTTGAGAAACAACAGAGGATACTTTGTCAAATAGCTCCATGAAATGGACCGCGCCACTAGATGTGCCGCCAGAATTGATTGCCTCGCCGCGCCCTCTTAGATCACCGAAATAAGCCGACGTTCCTGCGCCATGTTTGGTTTGCATTCCCACTTCAGCTTGTTTGTCCAAAATGGCATCCATGCGGTCCTCGATAAAGACGCCGTTGCATGATACGGGTAATCCTCGCTTTCGGCCAAAGTTTGCCCACACTGGGCTTGCCAAAGAATAAAATCCCCTCGCTACATAGTCTTCAAATTTTTCAGCAAAACCTTTTATCTTAAGATGCTTTTCCGCAGCCTTTGCAATATCAACCACGCGCTGTTCCGCAGATTCTCCCTCTCGCAAATAGCCCCTTTTAAGGAACGCCCTAGAGTCTTTGTTAAGCCATTTGTATTTTTTCATTAAAAGAGATCGTCAGCGTCAAATGTTTGTGAGTTCTTTGAGTATTCTACTGGGCGAGAATGAAAGAAATCAGTGGCGTTATTACCCATCAATTCCTCCTCGAACCACATTGTATCTTCCAGTAAGGAAGTGTCAACATTAAATGCTGGAGCAAATCCAATTTTTTCTAATGAATCGTTTATTCTGTTCTTGATGAATTCCTTCAAGATGTCTGCACTCAGACCCTTTTCGTCAAAGCCATTAACCATCCAGTCTACGATTTTACTCTCAGCTACTAAAGCCTCTTCAGCTTCATGGTTGATTCTGTCTTCTAGCTCTTCATCAAAAAGTTCTGGGTGTTCTTCTCTGATTGTGTTGATGATCTTGATCCCTGTAAGAGCGTGAATATTTTCTTCGTTACGAGTATACTTAACCTGCTGACCAGTATCTTTGAGAACGTTCCGATACCGATTAAACCAATTGATTACGTAGAACTGACTAAACAAAGAGACATTCTCCACAAACAGGGTAAACAAAATCAAAGCATAAACGTATTGCTTTTTAGAGTCCTTATAAAACTTATGGTTATACTTCCTCAGATAGCGTACGCGGCCCTCGATAAAGTCCAGCTTAAGATTCTCTTCAAAAATATCTTCCAGCCCTAGAACGGTCAGTAGGCGTTCATAAGCATTGTTATGAATCACCTCTGTGTTGGCCATAACGTAGCCCAAATCTGTTAAACTTGGATGCGGCAAGTTGTCTCCCAGTTTTGCCCAGAACTTCTTAACAGCTACCTCAATCTGCCCAATAGCTGAAAGGGTTCTGATAATCATCTCTCTCTCGTCATCACTTAAATTCACGTTAAAATCTTGAATATCGCTACTAAAACTAAACTCTTTATCGGTCCAAAAACCGTTGTGCATTGCTTCTATAAAATCCTGCGTCCATGGATAATAATCGGGCTTCCTTGATAACTGTTCTTCAAAAATCATAACTTCGTATTTTTTACACCTTAGGCAGGCAAGCGGGTGGTGTCGAGAGAAATTTCCTGATTTTTTTTTTGACAAGGCTGTTTGACGACGTATAATAACCGTGAAGCGGTTAAAAAACGTATCTTTAAGATAAGGTTAACGGTACAGTAAACGTTCGTCTGTAAAGTAAACGTTTTTATAAATATATTATATATAATAAGCTTTTTCTGTTTAAATTTCTGAGAACCCGCATAGTATTGTAGATGCCACATTCCCCCAGCGACCTCACCTTAATTGAAAAACTCCAAGAAAGAAAGGATGAGGATAGTTTACTTCAACTGATAGAAAGACATTCTGGTATCTATCACAGCATGGTGAATCACTTTATGTCTCACCCGCAAAATGCGTTAGACAAGGATCAAATGGTCAACGAGAAGGATGCCACGATCTATTCGGCAGCAATGAACTATGATCCGAACCGCAAGACAAAGTTTTCTACGCATTTGGCCAATCAAACAAAATGGAAGTGCTTGAACCTTTTAAATAAAAATAAAAGAATGAAGCAATTTTTCATCGATGAAGATGAAAATCACTTTGAACCTTCATGCGAAAGTTTTATTGCTGATCTAACCCGTGGGGAAGTTTTATCTGTGTTTAAAACTTGCCTTAAAAAAGAAAAAGACGAAAGGGTGAAAAAAATAGTTGACGTTAGATACGGTCGCGCTGATAATAAGCTCACACCGTGGAGAGTGATATCTGAGGAGCTTAAAATGAGCATCCAAGGTTGCATCAACATTCACAATCGTTTCATAGAAAAAGTAAAAAGACATATTAAAAATGT
>CETC01042467.1_pt1 | contig 16789 bp, 27 predicted proteins | sample 326911 | NCBI WGS metagenome assembly CETC01 (sample SAMEA2622694, study PRJEB7988) | marine metagenome | isolation source: saline water (ENVO:00002010), including | reverse complement strand
TTTGAAGGATACTTTTCTTTAACAGTTAATGCAGTTGCAATAATCTGATGATCAGGTATTTTTGGATCATATCCTACTGGTAGGGTTTTTAAATCTGGAGCTTTCGTAAAAATAAGACCAGAACCTTTTCTTATTCTAATTCCCTTTTGAAACTGTCCCTTGTCTCTTAGTTTATCTAAGATTCGGATAACGTTTCTGGCATTTATCCCAACTCCATTCGGTCTTTTTTTGCATTTATCTAATTCTTCTAAAACTATCAACGGAACAATGATGTCATTATTTCCATAAGCATAAATCGAAGAAGAATCGGTAAGATATACGCTTGTGTCTAAAACATAAAATTTTTTTGTCATATAAACCTTTCGATTTTTGGGCCTTTCATGGCGGCCTCATTTATAAATAGAGAGGTCGTTTAAGATTTTACTTTATAGTTACCAATAGCGGAGAGATAATCTTATGAAAGATGCGGTAGCAAAGATAATGATGGTTTTAGTGGCGTTTTTAACGTTTGTTGGATGCGCGTCTTGTGCCAATAATTCATATCTTTTTGGACCGGGTAATCTTTTTAGAGATAAGAAAAGATCTTTCATCAAGCTTGATGTTTACAAAAATATTTTAGTCACGTACACCTCTACAGCTTCTCAGACCCCTCAAGAAGAATATGAATTAGATTTAAGATCATCGGCTTCGGCGTTTATTGTTGGTCATGATCGTGACATTACTTTGGTTGCAACGTCAGCACACGTATGCACTATAAAATTTGGAAACCAAATCAATTACTTTATCCCAGATTATTATGAAAAAAACCCAAGATGGAAAATGAGGGAAAAAGCCGCCTATATCCTCAATGATTATAAGGGTCGTAAATATCGAGGCTTTCCAGTAGAATATGATTTGGAAGCAGATATTTGTATAATAGCATCAAAAAAGATACCTTTACCAGCTTTAACCGTATCCAAACAAGAACCAATTGTAGGCGAAAAATATTACAACATCGCTGCACCAATGGGTCTTTGGTCTAAGGATATGATTCCCCTCTTTCAAGGATTTTATTTAGGAAAGATGAAACCAAGAGGTGATATGAAAACATCTTATACATTTTCTATCCCAACTAAAGGTGGTTCCTCCGGTTCTCCAATATTAAACAGTTACGGAGAAGTAGTGGCAGCAGTCCACTCTGCCTATAGAGGTTTTGAAAATCTTTGCATGGCAACCACAAATAAAGAAATATACTTTATCTATCGAACTTCAATGAGAAAACTGTTAAAAGATTACAGCAAATATAAACTCATAATAGATTTGATAAATATTTAATGTATCTTGGGAAAAAAATATACAACTCGCAAACTGTTTTTGAAGATTGAATATCTTTCATTAGAATTGGAAGAAACAAACGATAATATAATAGAGTATCAAAACCTATTCAATAAAGACTTCCAGCAAGAGATACAATACTTAAATTCTCTTCAAAATGAGCAAAAAAAAATAATCCACCCCGAAATCAATACAGAGAAGTCACACCCCAAGTTTGTACAAAAAATTTATAGAAATATAGCCAAAAAACTGCACCCGGACATATCTAGCGTTGATAATGCGGAAGAGATCTTCAAAGAGGTTACAGATAACTATGAAACAAACAATCTAGTTGGTCTAATAATGATTTGTAATCAACACAAAATACGGCTGCCCGATTTAACAGATGAAAATATTCAAGAGATAGAAGAAAATATTAGAGCAACCGAAGAAAAGATCAATCAACATCGACAAACGATTGCTTGGATATGGGCGAATACAAAAGAAAATAAGTCTGAACTAAGAGAACAGATACAATCTATGATTGGAATAAGTAAAGAAGATTTTGAAAAATGGAGATCTTAATACACCAAATGAACATCAACATCATGAGAGCAAGTGCCCTCTAGATCCACCATCATAGAAGAACCGTCACTTTTTTCAACGATTATAATACCTTCATCGTTATGTGGGTCTACCACAAAGTTTTTGATTATAGCCGGGCCTTCACAAGAGGTATCTCTTGTTACACGATTTGTATAAAGTAAAAATATTTTATCTCCGATATTCATAATAACACCTTACCATAAGTAGAAAGTAAAATCAAGTATGGAATAAAAAAAATGATGGAGGTGGCGGGAATCGAACCCGCGTCCTAAATGTTTCAATAGTTTGCGATATACAAGGTTAAACTGCGATTGGTGCGGCTTATTGGATTATAAGGAAAACCGCAAAAACCCCATTTAGCTTAAGCTGCTAAAGAAAGTGCAACATTATCGTTTGCATTTATTGTTTTAAGCCTTTTAGTGTCTGCTTATACACCCTTGCACAAATTTATATTCACACCCAGTCGAATCCAGTACACCCCCATAGAGTCTAAGTATTCTAACAAAGTGGATTAGAACTGTCAAGTTTATTTTTCTTTTAGACCGGTTAAATCAGAAGAAGACCTGATTTTATTCCCGAGCCCATCAACAAGTTTAATATTACACTTGCGACAAACCTTTGCTTCAGGGATTTCCTTATTGTGTCTATCCCCACCGTTAGCGAATATATCAGGGTTAACCATTTCTAGTGTTTTACACACTGTTCGATCTTCATCGATTGATAAAACAGCCTCATCAACACCCTTGATCGATCTTACGATCTCAAGTCTGTCGTTTTCGGCCATAAAAGATTTACCCTTTTTCAGCGAGCATTGATGATCGCTATTGACGATAACAATCAAATGGGTTCCTAATTTTTTTGCATATTTGAAATATTCTAAATGTCCAACATGGATAGGGTCAAAATATCCACTGACTGCTACTTTTACTTTTTTCATTATATCCTCAAAGATTTTGCAAGATTGTTGTTTTCATCACAACAACAACGCTAGGCTCATTTCAAAACCTTCATTAGAGCCATTGAAGGGGGTGTTCTATACATATGTTAAAAAATTTATCTTGCTCACTTTCTAATATTATCACTTCTCTGTTTTTTTGTCAACCTCTTCTTCAAAATAGTTATCAATCTTATGTTTTCTCAATAAAAGATTAAAATTATTTTCCTGAAGTCCTAAAAATCTGGCCGCTTCCCTTTTTGAACGTGTTGCAGACATTGCATATTTTAGCACAGCGTCTTTAACAATAGTTCTTAATGAATACCATATTGGTAAGCCATACATTTTTCCATTTAATCCAAATTTGGATGCTAATTCAAGCTTAAGCCCAATGACTTCTTCCAGAGAAAGGTTATTAAAAAGAATCTCAAATTCTTCGCTTGATTTCCCCTCTCTTCTTAGCTTGTTAGATAGGGAATAGAATCTGTTCCTTCCACTATTCTTTTTCTTGATCATTTGCAATCCCTAAGATGCCATAGCCAGCAATATCCTTAAAAGGATTTTCACCAAATGCATCTTTTTTTGTTGCTATTCTAAATAACTTATCAACAATCCTAGTGATTGCTAACATGTCTTTGTATTGGTCTGGTTTTATTCCTTCTGGATATAAAACTTTAAGTATTTGTTCTGATTTTTCAAAAGAACTGCCATAAGCAGCATTCTTTTCGTCTACAAGTTTCCCGATGTCGGTCCCGATTTTTTCAAATTTCACGAATGCCTCATTGAATAAGCTCTTCGCCGCCGAGTCCTCCACCAAGTCCGCCAGCAAGTTCATCATCAGCTTCGCTTTCTGCTTTTTCTGACTCATATTCGTCAGTAGTTGGTTCAATAACGGCTCCAAGTTCACTCTCCCATTTATCAAAGTATAATTTAAGGTTTGTAATCAAATAATCAGTAAAGAGTCTTTGATCTTTCTCATCACTTAGTATACCATACGTTTCAACAATATTTTTCTCAATTTTGTCAAAAGATTTCTGTGCCATTGCTCGACCTGTCTCATCTTGGCCTTCGATACCAAAAGTGTCTACTTCTTCTTCAGGTTCTTCTCCAATAGATGGGTCAATATCAATAAACTTGTCGTCTTCCAAACCTTCTTCATCAGTAACTTTAATGCTAATTTCATCTTCTTGTTCATCCAGTTGCCCAGCAGCGATCATGTCACTGTCTTTGTTGATGTCTTCAGTTTCGATTGTTGTAGAAACAGCATTTACAATGTGAGCCCGAAATGAGTCTCTTTGTGATTTTTTGGTTGTTAATGTTTTATAATCGGTTTCTAAATTTGGAAGAATAGACTTTAATAATTCTTCCAAAATATTAATAGCAGTTGAGGCATGTGGTGCATCTTCCACATCCTTATTGGCTTCTTTGATTAGGCGTCGAATAACACCGCGAAGTTGTAAGATTTCTGACTTTCGTTTTTCTTCTTGAAGGAGTTTTTCATTTTTTATTTCGTGAATCATCTCCCTTATAACTCCACGGAGTTGCATTTCTTCCATAAAAGTTGCCCTGCTTGTATAAAAACCTTCAGGCATGTTCAAATGTTCCTCGTCGTCATCTTTCATGAGTGAACTGGCGTGTCCTTGAACGGCACCAGAGCCCATAGTTGAAGTTTCATCGAGATTTTCTTCTTTTTTAATCATTCTTATCTTCCTGAAGGACATTTACTTGTTCTTCTAATTTGATAATGCGCTCTTGCATTCTACGGGCAGCTCGCCTTAATTCTGCAAGATTGTGTTTCATAACCTCAATACGCCTTTCCTCAGATAAAGAACGAGGCTTAAGAGCATTTACGTTTTCAGAAAGAGCTTGAATCCAACTAACGATAGTTGGACCTCTGCCTTCATTCATTATAAAGTCTCTTGTTAGTGAGCGTAAATCGATTTTCATTGGTTATCCTTAGAACCAACCTTTTTTCTTTGGTTCTTCTTCTTCGCTTTCTGGAGCTTCTAGGGCCTCTTCTTGAGGTGCTGGTTCTGCTGGTGTTTCAGCTACCACTTCTTGAGCTTCTTCTTCGTTTAAGATCAGTGTTCTTTTCTTTCTATTTTTCATTTTACAATACCCCTATTTAATGATTTTCATCCAACGTTTCATCAATGCTTCGTTGAGTTCATTACGAGCTTTGGAACGAATGTCGTGATTTTGTGGAAAATATGACTCATTTACTTCTTCAGCGGCGTCATTCTCTTCTTCCAACTCTTCCTTTTCTTCGTTTACTTCTTCTTTAGCTTCAACGACTTCTTCTTTCTCTTCGTTTACTTCTTCTTTGTCTTCCTCAAGTTCTTCCTTGGCTTCAACAACTTCTTCTTTAGATTCTTCAATCTCTTCTTTGGCTTCTTCAATCTCTTCTTTTGCTTCAGTAGCAAGCCCCATATCGACTGTTTGATCGGGATTTGTTCCTGTCGCACTTGCTGCCGCCGCTTGAGCTTTTTCTTCTCCTGCTTCTGCTGTTTCCATAGCCGCGTCAGCCTTTGGATCGTCAATCGCTGCCTCTGTTAAGTCATCGTTGAACATTTCTTGAATGACACCTTTAATAATCTCTCTTAGTCGAGACTCTGTAATTTGATTTTTCATTTTTTCTCCTTCAACCATCCGTCCGCCGACCACCGAAGTTGTCATTGGGGGTGTGTAATGTGTGCTAGTAAATAGTGGTTTAGCACCCTTATTTTTTAAATTATCTTCCCAATCACGGAAGATCATATTCCCACATTCATACGCTTCTCTTTCCATTTCTCTCAAATGACCATCTTCTTGAGCATATCCAGCAACGGTTGCAGCACCGTTATCGAAGTCTCCTCGACAGTTTTGTTTGTGATGCACGAGTTCATGTGCTAAGGAACGTAGAATATCTTTAATATGTCTTCCTTGAGTGTAAAGTGCAATCTTATGTTCGCTTGGGGAATAATGTGCAGTCTTTCCAAGAGGGTTTTTTGCATTGTCATCATTTTTCATAACAACAATAGAAACATCAGGAACAAACCCAAGTTTCTCTTTGGCAGTCTCATAAAGACTTTTCATCAATGGCTGATATTTATATATTCTTTCTGCTTCAGACATGATTGCTCTAATAATTAGTTGTCTAAATCAGTAAAATCACTAATATCCACCACATTATTAAAGCAATGTAAAATCCAGACAAAATATACAGACAATATCTTGAAAATTTTCTATCTCGTTGAGTGAATAAAAACAAGGTAAATATTGTTGGGAGAAATATTTTAATAAAAGCGAACAAACAAGCATCTGTCTGTAACAGGAAGTCCATTACTGGATTACCTTCGTCTAAGGGGCCATATTTTATGTATTTTATTGTAAAAAATGTATCTAAAAGGTTAGCACTGATAAGTGAGATGGTAGCGATTAAAGGTGTGCTAATTTGCCTCATTTTAGAACAATTTTATGACAATCACTGAATCTTCTTCTGAAGCTTCCTCTGATTCTTCATTCTCCTGATTTGGATCTGGCATTGGGGGAGGTAACGCTGGTATTGGAAGCTGTATTCTTTCACGTCTTTGCTCTTGTTCTTCACGTTTCTTACGCTCTTCCTCAATCAATACTTCAATGGGAACGTCATCCCATGGATTTTTAGGATCTCCCATATTATTAACTAGTGATGCCATTTTCAATCATCAGTTTTTTTCTATAGACTCTTTTGTCAAAGACGAAAGATTAAATGGCTCTTGGGAGCCATCTGTTTTTATGACTTTTGCAAAAACAAATTTTCTATTTATCCCTCTACGCTCAGAATAGATCTCTTGAATAAACCCATAATATTTGGGCTCTGTACCCAACCTGGTCCAGGAAACAAGATCACCAACTTTAAAGTGTTTTAATAGATGAGCGTCGAAAAGATTTTCTTGTTGGCCTTTCATGATCTTGCTAAATGTTTGACATAAGTATAAACACATTCAGTCATTAGCGAATAATATTTTTCTTCGTCAACGTAAATATCTAGTCTTTTAGCTAACTCTCTTCCCTTTCGCCATGCATCTATTTCTTCAGAAATAACATCAATTTTATATTTATGTGATCTTTCTAGCTTTTTATTGCTCTGAAAGTGAGCCATTTTTGCAGACGAGGGGTATTTCTTTTCATATAGTTTTTCATTATTGTTTAAAATAAGGTGTCCACATTCGTGCAAAAAAGCATAAAGTTGCTTTTCTCTACCGCAACGGGTACTAATAGTGATTAGATTATCTGCTGGCCTGAACTCATCATGAACTGAATAATCAAAATCAACCTCATACCCTTTTCTGTGAACCCAATCGGCCAAAGACTCAATTCCACACTCGATTGCTTGCTCTAATATTTTTTTGCTAAGTTTTGATGGTTTACCCATAACACACCTCCATTTTTGTAATAATATTATAGCAAAATCAGGAGGTTATGTCAAGAATAAAAAATGTAGTGATTATAAATACTTATAAGATTAAGAATATGCGCCGGGTTCAGGATTCCAGAAATCAGTATTTTCCCTAATATATTCTCTCATCTCTATTTGAGTTTTAACTTTTTCGTTAATTTTTGAAATAAGCACCGATTTAGTTTCACTGGAACTGTAGTTAATCGCCATAGAGTCTGCGAGTGATTTAAGATCCGCTTTTAGTAAAGAACTTAAATTGTCTAAATCGATTTCAAATTTTACTATTATTTGAGTGTTATCGCAACTTATTCTATTGTTGATTGTCCCAGTAATGGGAATATTATCTACACTCTTAACAATATACCTAATCATGTCCAATCTCCCGCTGCAATATCACTAATTTCATCTGTGGTTAGAATCTTGTTGTATAAACGAATATCACTTGCCACAATGTTAGTGTGGTAGGTCGAGGTTCCATCAGGTCTTACAAAGGAAGCAAATGAAAGTTTTGCATTGGCTACTGAGTTAATTGTAGTATTGGGGATTGTTGCACTATGAGCACCATAAGATGCGACCTCGGATCCATCATAATAAACTCTATAATATCTACTTGTTGTATCTTTGTCTGGGTATGTCATAATGATGTTTCTCCAACCAGAATGTGGTAGTGTGTTTGGTTCGGTTGTTCTATAGCCATTCCATAGTGGATTTAACCAGAAAAATAAGGTCGTATTGGTGAAGAAATAAGTACCCATACCATCATTCCAACTATTGCTTGTTGTCCCAACCCAATAAAGGTCGTAATTACTTCGTGAAGATTCATCATCCTTAACCCACATTGATAAGGTAAATCCTCCATCATTGCCGACTTCATCAAACATATCACCAATCACTGTATTTGTTCCACCAGCATCTACCATTTTTACCCACGCAACATCATTAACACCATCAAATGAAATAGCATTTGGGGATCCAAGTTCCGATGGGCCTCCGCTGACTGAAGAAACTCCATCGAGTGTTAAGTCCGTAACTCCCACCGATGCGCTTAGTCCATAGTCTGTGGCAGTTTCGGTTGATCCATCATTCATCTTCCACCAGTGAGAAAGATTGTCTCTTGCAGTGATAGATTCAGGGATTCCTCCTCCTCCTCCTCCAGATTCGGCTGAACTGCTGATTACTTGCCAGTTAAAAAGGTCAAGAGAGCTTTGTTCACCAGATATATATGGCATATTTGTGTCTCTAAGACTCATTGGTCCTGGTTGTGCGAGAATAAATGGCATGACGCCTGCGGCAGAACCAGAGTTTCCACCAGGTCTATTGCGTTGTTCGAGACTATCAGTTAAAGTTGTTATGATATATTTTGAATTATTTGACACGGCTTTTTAAATAAATAGTATTTTATGTTATTATATTACCGTGAACTCATTAAAGTTAATACGCTATTCAGATCCTAAGTTAAAAAGAGCCAGCTCTCCAGTGCGCAAACAAACAAATTGGATGGAAGTAAGACAACTTGTTGATAGAATGTTTAAAACGATGTATATGTATCGTGGTTTTGGTTTATCAGCGCCGCAAGTTGGCGTTGCCCTTCAAATTATCGTAATAGATGACCAAGCGGGACAAAAACACACCATGATTAACCCAAAAATACTGTCATCTGAGGGTAAAATAGAAGTAGAAGAATCAAATGTAACCTTCCCAGGGGTATCTGGATATACCGAAAGAGATGATAAAATAGTTGTTTCTTACCTTGATTATGAAGGAAATCCACGCAGATTACAGGTAAATGGAGCAGCCTCAGCAGCAATTCAGCAACAAATTGACCATTTAAACGGTATTTTGTTTACAGAACGGATGTCAAGACTGCATTCAGAGAAGATTAAGAAGAAAATGAAGAAAAAGTATGGGGATTAGTTACTTTATATTGCGAAAAGCGCAGTGAATACCACGAAATGCTTTGCGATCAATCTTTAATTGAACTCCACGCTTATCTAAGAAGCTATAATCAAGGATAGCATCAGCGCATCGGTCAATAATCTTGGCTGCGTCCGCTTTTGTGCTATAAACATAGACAAAACCTTCCTTTTTATCGGCATTTGCGTCAATCACATGCGATTCACCCTCTGGTCCGCCGCCTTTTCCTTTAAAATGGTCCCTAATATCTTTCAAAGCCGGTTTTTCAGACAATAATTGACCCCAAGCATCAGTTTCAGTGTTAGACATAATATTTTCCTCCTAAAATTTGTTTAAAATGACGTTTAATGATTGTGCAGTAGCCATAGCATCACCAAATGCTGTATGACGGTCTTTTTCTGCAATAGTTACACCTGCCGCCTTGAATAAGGTGTCAGCAGATGCGCGAAAACCCTCTACTTTTCCTGACAACATCAAAAATTGAAGCACAGAGCAAGTGTCAAGGGCACGATCTCGAAAGTCCGCCTTGAAGTCCTCACCAGCGAGCCTGTAAAGCCTTCTGAGGAAGCCCAAATCGAACGGGGCATTGTGAGCAACCAACTGTATTGGACGCCTGTCAAAGCCAAAATGGGCGTCTAGGTGTCCACGAATGCGAGCAACAGCCATTGATGGTGAAAACCCTTTCTCTTTTACCTCATTTAGGTCAATTTTATTGATTTTTAATGCCTTATCAAGAACATTCATCTCATCTTCTTTAACATAAAGGTCAAATACGGGTATCACCTCACCATTTGGTTCCCATGAAATGCCAGCAACAGACAAAAGACTGTGATTTTCACAATCCAAACCGCCAGTTTCAGTGTCTACTACTAAAAATTTTTGTTTTTTACTCATATACGAATGATAACACGAAAAAGACACCTTGTCAACAAAATATTTCCACTATTTACTAATAAAATGAAACGTTTAATAATATCAGACCTACATTTAGGAAGCTTATACTCAAAAGAAAAGGAATTAGTTGAGTTTTTTAAGAATAATAGCGACTTCGATGAGCTGATATTAGCAGGAGATATAATAGATTTTATCCGTGTCCCTTATTTCACTGAACAATCCACCAAGTTGTTCAAGTTTGTGAGCACTTTCCCTGGTAATGTGATCTATATCATCGGAAACCATGACCTTCCCTTTAAGAACTGCGCCGGTAACTACATGTTCGGGGTTTTCTTTGAGGAAAAATATGAATTTGAAGAAAATGGCAAAAAATTTAGAATAGAACACGGAGACAGATACGAAAAAGGAATAATACATCGCCGGTCTTTGATGAATTTGATTTCTGTTTTGCAAGATATTCTAGAGAGAGCTTTCAAATGGAACCTTTCAGCTTGGTGGCAACACTTATTTACAAGAAAGAAAAAAGCCAGAAGAATCTGGGACATTTTACAATGGAACACTGACGCTGATGTTTTTATAATGGGCCATAATCACGAACCTGAAGTTTTAATATGGGTAAATGAATATGAAGAAATAAAAACTTATGTAAATTGTGGCGACTGGACCGATCATTGTACTTATGTAACCGTTATAGATGGTGTCACTCGCCTGAAGAAGTTTGGAGTATGTTCCGATACCGAAGAAGGGCAAGTTCTTTAGCTTTAGCTTCAATCATTAAGTCGAATTGGTGCCCATAAGTGTTGATTGGCTCATAAACATAATCCGAATGAGCTTGTATTAAGCACTCAATGTTCTGTTCTTGTCTCCTAGACTCGGATAAGTGACAAACTGGAGTTACATTACCCCAGGTTTCCATCGCAAAGCCCAATGCTTCACCTTCGTCCATGCCTTCGTTGTGGATTCTATGGTGATGATAGTCAAACACAATAGGCATATCAATAAAGCGATATACATGGCAGTACAAGTCTTTTGTAGTGAATAGAGATAATTTGTCATCATTTTCAACTGTTAACCTTTTCTTAAGATTATCAGACAACTTGTCAAAGTTTTTGCAAAACCTGTATGCAGTTTCTTGCTTATCATCATAAGCAGCTCCGACATGAATGTTAATCTTGTTATAGTAACTAGGCACAAAACCCATGATGTCAAAAATTTCTGAATGGTGTTCCAAATCTTTGATAGTATTGTTGACAATACGGTCATCTTTGGCGGCCAACTTGTTGAATGGGCCAGGATGAAATGATAGTCTCTGACCGACCTGATTGGCAAAGTCCCCGGCTTCCATCAATGAGTAACATATTTCTTCATAGTCTGGTAGCTGCTCCAGCTTGTATTCCGATGCCCAAGGAAAAATGTTAGAAGACATACGATAAAACTTAATGTTGTTTTCTTCATTCCACTTTAAGATCTTCAACAAATCTTTGCTGTTTTGTAAAGCCAACTCAGAGGCATACGGTATACCCTTGGCTTGGAATGTTCGTTTGATCATTGAACGGTTAGTCGTAATTCGTTTAGATTTGGGAACATTTGAGAACCCCATGTTTATACAGGCATATCCAAGTTTCATGTAGAGATCATAGCAAAAAATCCCACCATTGTCAAGGTATTATTAGTAAGAAAGGAAATCTAGCCAACATTCTGGTGATTCATCTTTTATGATCATGAATAGGTTGTTTTTTGGTTGAGATGGCTTTTTCTTAAGTTTTATTCCCAACTCTTTAAGGGTTTTGTCCCCCTTATATGTATTGCATTTTGCACAGGAACATACCAAATTTTCCCATGTTGATTTGCCACCCTTTGCTTTGGGGAGAACATGATCTATTGTAAAGCGAGATTTATTTAGTTTTTTGTCACAATATTGACAGCGACCCTTATCTCTTATAAATATGTTTGTTCTAGTCAACTTAATACCCCATGGAAGTTTAAAGATATAGTTTATTAAACGTATAACTGAGGGTAGTTTGAATCTTTTGGTGGGAGAGTTAATCCAGGTATCTTCATATTCCCTAATAACCTCGATTTTATCTTGAAAGAACAAAGTCATAGCTTTTTGCCAAGATATCTGCTTTATTGGTCGATAGCTCGAATCTAAAACTAATACTGACTTCATAATATTCTACAAATTGGGTATATCTGGGTATTCTTTAACTCTTGAGTATCCAATATCGATAATACAAATTTGATCATCTTTTTGCATGATATTGGTCCCTTTAATATCGTGAAAGTCGATATTGTTTTTCTTTAAAAATGTCAATCCGAGAGCAAGCTGATTTAGATAATCTCTCTTAATATTCTCTTGATTGTTTTCGACGTATTTTCTAAATTGTTCTGGATTTGATAGTTCTTCTTTTGATGGTGGTGCGAACGGTCCTCCAAAAAAGAAAGCGACCAATCGAGTCTGTAAGGCGTTATAACCTACATTCTTGCACATTTGCTCAAGCTTTTCACGCGGCATAAGGGCTCTCTTGCCCTCATCAGGGACAAACAAGCTAGAATCCTTTAAATAAGCAGTTGAGAGATCCAATAATAGTTTTTTTGCGTTATCGTAAGTCTCCGGGCTCCAGTTATAAAAGAACTCTGGATTTCGTCCCATTGTTATTCTACCGTGTAGGGATTTCGCAGACTCAAGCATTGCTCTTGTCGGGTAGTCCAAAAACTCATATGTTATAATATATGGTTCTTTAATCTTGCTATTTTTAATATCGTTTTCATTTCTTTTAGCAACATAATAAACATCATATACATTTGGATGTACTTTACCCTTTATCAATTGACAAGCTCTTGCTTCGTTTCCGTCAGTCGTAAACTTCAAAACTTTATTGTTGAATTTGTAAGCACTTCCTTTGGTTCCAGTCCCTAGAAAGTTTGCAGACCCTTCAAGCCCTCCAGCACGAATTATTTTATTCATTTCTTCATCTGAAATGGGAATAATATGGTCCTTTTCTTCAATAAGTTTAAGTTCGTCCATGATAAACCTTCTATTTGACTCTAGGTAGTTTATTTTTTCAAACATGCTCTTAGCATCTCTCCAATTTTCAAAGATCTTTCTCATATCTATAAATAGTAATATATTACTGTTCCTGTTTTATAAACACTTTCGGCAGGGCTCGAACCTGCAACCTTGAGCTTAGAAGGCTCCTGCTCTTCCAGTTGAGCTACGAAAGTAAAGGTTGGGGGGCAAGTCTGCCACCCCGTTTTAATACTTTTTCTTTTTTCTATTTTTTATTAAATTTTTATTTTAGTGTTTACTGTTACAGACTCACACCAAGGCCAAGACCGACAACGTGTGCGTTGTTTGAGAGGTCTGTTCCTGTGGAATTGAGCATATAATAAGCACTTACACTAAAGGTGTTGTTAACAGCACGTGTTACGCCAAGCGAAGCACGGTTGTGAATCAACCCGTCCTCATTTAGGCGAACTTCATCAGAAACACCAAGAGTAAGACCAGAAACGTCTACACTTGCAGTAAGTGCTGTACGACCACTCAATGTTTCAAATTCACTCAACTCAATAGCTGTTGCGCTATCCAAGTTAACATCACCTCGCAATAAGGCAAGACCAAGCCCAACATAAGGGCGATGCTCACCAGCACTAGTGTTACGATAACCTACTCCAACACCAACTAAATCATTCACTCGAAAACCGAGAGATAAATCAGTGTGCTGACGTGCTAATGAGAGGTCTGTAATGTCTCCAAAACGAAGTTCCTCTTGAACACTCAGGGTCATATTTTCTGCAATAGTGCCACTCACATTCAATGTGGTCCAAACTTGCGAATCGGCTGCCATAGCTCTATCGGCAACGAGTGCCATCAAGATTGTTGCGAAACCTACCGCAAGGATTTTTTTCATTCTGTTAGTCATTTTTTAATAACTCCTTATTTTCCCTATTTGGGAAAGCCACTGATAGGACTTGAACCTACAACCTACGGTTTACAAAACCGTTGCTCTACCAATTGAGCTACAGTGGCAACCATTTATTTACTCAAAAAGTAAATCATTCCATACATAAATGCACCTAAACCAGCTAGTTGCAAAACTTCAATAAACATCTTCTTCTTTCTCCCTATACATCTCATAAAGAGCGATTGCAATACTTCCAAATACACCAATCGCATAAAGTGTTAAAAACAAGGGTGCAAACTCACGAAATGCGAATATAGCACCTGCGGCCATTATACCAAAGAACTTTCCAAAAAGCAAGAGAATAGTTGCAATTAAATTGTTCTTATTCATTCCAAAAATTAAATCAGTCATCTTCGTTCATTTCCTTGCAATACTCTGCTCGGCATGGCTCATTACACCTGCTGAAGCATTTTCCAAACTCATATGCTCGGGCTATTGTTCTCTCACATATACCAGCACATACATCAGCACACTCAAAAAATTCTTTTTTGCAGCTTATTTTCTTTTTATCGCATTCCACAAAAGAAACGAAAAGAATACATGCGAATATAAGTCTCATAACATTATTGCCTAATACATTAAAATTTCTTTTGCTTTTTTAGCCTCAAACCCGGTATCGGTCTTTTTCCGCCTTCCGGCAGTATAAGTCACATCAATGTAAATCATTTCATTGTTTCCAAGTCTTTCTTCCCAAAAACCGTCATCAATATCACGATTTGAAAACAATACATGTGCCCCTTTATCTTTTGAGGCATTGAAGAAATCTAATACAGATTGTTGCAGATTGTCATCAAAATCAACACCATACTGTGTGAATGAACCCCGATACGGCGGATCAAGAAATACATAAGAATCTTTATCAATAAACTCAAATGTATCCTTGAAGTCTCTGGAAGTCAAAGTGCAATTTTGTAGAGCTTCATGCCAAGCCAAAACATCACCTTTATCATATACTTTCTTAAACTTACCAGTCTTTTCATTAACACCCTGATTCAATAAACCACATGGAGTGTTAAATCTGCCAATAGCTTTTTTAATATTCTCCGGTGGTGGTGTTTTCTTTGACCAGTTTTTAGTCTGCCAGATTCCATTAAATCCTGTTTTCATTAAGAAATATAGATTAGCAGCTTCTTCCATTGGAGTCCACTTTTCAAAATCTAGCTGATACTCATTACGCTTCATGAAGTAAAAATGTCTTTTGGAAGGGTGTTTTTCATATAAAAGCTCCCAGTTGACAATATTATTTTCTTTGTTTGCTTTTTCGAGTTCTTTATAGACTTCACCTTTTGGTAACGCTAAATATTCGTCACAAAGCCCATCAACAATTTCCATGAACTTATGAGGATCTTCTTTGATTGCAGAGTAGACGCCCATAATATGTTCATTTAAATCGTTCAAGTAAAACTGAGCGTTTGGGTTTTGGTTATATGCCCAAATGAACATGGCTCCTCCACCCATAAACGGTTCAGAATACTTTTCAAATGATTTCGGTAATAGTTCAGTATAACTCTTGAGAAGCTTGTTCTTCCCACCAGCCCAAATAAAAAGTGGCTTCATGCTAACAAGTCCTTGATCTCTTTTGATACAATATTAATGTTTGAGAAAGTCTCATCCATGATTGCGTGTGGAATACCTTCGCACAATAAACTAACCTCTTCCTGATACTTTGCAAGCTGGAAAGTTCGACCAGAAAAAACAAAATAAATAACTTCGTCAACAGTATTTGGTTCAAGTTTTCTAATCTTGTTTTTCATACCGGGCATTCCAAATTTGTATGCTCTTTCGTGAGCGTTACCAGAACCCGCATTACCTGTTTTCTTTTCAACATATATTTGTTTATTGTTAGAGGTGTTGATAATAAGGGCATCGGGATAGACTCCTTTACCAATAGTCTCATAAACAGGTAAGTATGGTTTATCAATAACTCTATAGTCTGGACCTAAACAGGATGATAACATGGCAGAGAACTTTCGCTCTCCTGTATCGCCAGTGATTCTAGCTTCATGTTGCCAGTTATCTCGTGTTGATAAATAATGTTCTTTAACCATAACAAATCTCCTTGTTATTTAGAAGTTATGCAGCTAGTGTAACATACACCAACCATCTAGTCAAGAGAAATTAGAACTGTTCTTCTTCTGTAGAGCCTTCAAGGGCTAAAGTTGAAGCATTTCCACCACTTATAACTTGAGAAACTTTGTCAAAATAGCCAGTACCTACTTCACGCTGATGTTTGACAGCAGTAAAACCATTAGGGGTTTCCGCAAATTCTTCTTGTTGAAGTGATGAATATGCCGCCATGCCGGTCTTGTTATAATCTCTAGCAAGCGTAAACATACTGTGATTCAAAGCATGAAACCCAGCAAGCGTAACAAACTGAAACTTATAACCCATTTTTTCCAAATCTTTATGGAAATTGGCAATGGTTTCTTTATCCAAATGTTTTTCCCAGTTAAAAGATGGTGAGCAGTTATATGCAAGCATTTGATCGGGAAACTCTGCATGAATAGCATCAGCAAATTTTTGTGCTTCTTCTAATGATGGCGTTGAAGTTTCAAGCCACAATAGATCTGCGTATGGAGCATAAGCAAGTCCCCGAGCGATACCCATATCTAAACCACCAGTAATCTTATAAAAACCTTCTGGAGTTCGTTCTCCGGTTATGAACTGATGATCGCGTTCGTCGATGTCTGAAGTGATAAGTTTGGCTGAGTTTGCATCAGTCCGAGCAATCAATACTGTTGGCACATCGCAAACATCAGCAGC
>CETC01023723.1_pt1 | contig 16834 bp, 28 predicted proteins | sample 326911 | NCBI WGS metagenome assembly CETC01 (sample SAMEA2622694, study PRJEB7988) | marine metagenome | isolation source: saline water (ENVO:00002010), including | reverse complement strand
GTTCTTTTTGGTAGCAGTATTTCTTGGATTATTAACATAATGAGGTAAATAAATGAGTATAAATAAAATCATATTAGATCACTTAACAAATGATGAGGTTGAAGATAAAGTAATTAAAGGATTAAACAAGTCTATTGATATTCCATTCATCAATGAAAAATCAGAAGAAAAGATTGCTCGTGCTGTATGGCAGGTAGTTAAAGATGTCTTAAGGAAAGTGCTTAATGCCTAAAGTAAAAGGTGTAGAATTAACTGGACTTACCAAAAGGCAAGTAACAGCCATGAGGCGACATGCTAGACATCATACAGCAAAACATTTAAGGGAGATGGTCAAAGCAATGAGAAGAGGTAGAACATTCACTCAGTCTCATACATCAGCACAGAGAAAGGTTGGTAAATAATGCCATATCACACAGGTAAAAAAAAGAAAAAAGCAAAAGTTGGAATGAAAAAAAAGAAAAAGAAAATAGGTAGACGAAGATGAGAAAACGTAGGAAACCTTATTAATGAGTTATCCTGAAGAATTTAAAGACGGAGTGATCCAAGTTTTAAATCATGAGGGTGGATATGTAAATGATCCACAAGATCCAGGAGGTGAGACTAAATTTGGAATCAGTAAACGTGCCTATCCCAATGTGGACATAAAAAATCTTTCTAGGAAACAAGCGATTAAAATTTATTATGATGATTACTGGATCAAAACTGGTGTGGTTTTTTTACCTAAAAAATTAAGACAGATTTATTTTGACATGACAGTCAATATGGGTAGGTCAAGAGCCACAAAGATTCTTCAGGAAACTTGTAATAATAAAAATAAACAACAGATAACTGTTGATGGAAAACTTGGTAAGATGACTGCAAAGGCATCAGAGTTTGTTGAACCTGAAAGATTAAAATCATTTAGAGTTAAATATTATGCTGACCTAGTCAATCGTAAACCTACCTTAAAAAAATACTGGTTCGGATGGTACAGACGAGCAGTTTCACATTAATACTTATTAGGAGATAGTAATGGCACAAACAGAAATAGATAAATTTTCGACATCCGAAAGATTGAACAAACAAGATTTGGATGTTATATCAGTAACACTTACAACTGATGCAGAAACCATTGGAGATAATAAACTTTTTTCTTTAGCAATAGAGATCCCTTTTGCTACCTCAGAAAATGGTGGTTCAGGATTAATTAAATCAATTACGATTTTAGATCAGACAACAACTGCACCTGCAATGGATATTGTCTTCAGTTCGGTGAATACATCACTAGCACAAGATGAGGGTAAATCTATTGGAGAAGATGTTGCAGATTTAGATTCAGCATTGGTCAATATGCTTGGTGTTGTAAAGATTGCATCAGGAGATTACACCAATTTAACAGATTCAAGTTTAGCAAGTAAAACTGGTATAGATCTAGGCATCCAAAGTGCAAGTGGCAGTACCAGTATTTTTGCAACAGCCATCAACAGAAGTGGTGGAAACTTTGTTGCAAGTTCAACAAGTGTACTCAGAATGAAAGTAACTATACAAAAGGACTAACCCTTTATCCACAGACGAGCCATAGTCTGCTGTGATACCCATTATCCATTGCAAGATCAAAGTGCAGTGAATGTGGTACTCAAAGCAATCAAAAAAGTAAAACCTAACATATTTATACATTTAGGTGATCTATGTGAAAACGAGTCGGTTTCTCATTGGAAATATAAAAGAAGAAAACGACCACCTCTTGAATATATAATCCCTGATATTGATAAAGATATTCAATCAGGTAATGATGGTTTAGATGATTTTGACAAAGCATTAAAAGAGGTAGGATGTGATCAAAAACATTTTATTGAGGGTAACCATTGTGATTGGTTAAATCAATTCGTAGAAGAGCATCCATACCTTAAAAATTACAAGGTTGATAAAGCATACAAATTAAAAGAACGTGGTTATAAATATTATGAATATGGAAAGTATTTAAAAATTGGAAAACTTTATTTTTATCATGGAGGGCATTATAGCACAGCTTTTCATACAAGGGTACATGTTCAAAATCTCGGAAAGAATGTGGTTTATGGACACATGCATGATGTTCAAAGAATGGGTATCTCACATGTGGACGGAACGATTGCAGGTGTCAGTTTAGGATGCTTAAAAAGTATTGAGGCAGAAAATAATAAATGGCTTAAGGGAAGAAGAACGAACTGGAATCATGCCTTTGGTATTGTGGACTGGTTCTCAAGTGGAGATTATATCTTACATATCGTGGATATAATTAAGGGTAAAACAATTTTAAATGGAGAGGTAATAGATGGAACAACTTAATCTTGGAGATGCAATAGCACAATTGAAAGTCTTACGATTACAATATTTTGATGAAATAACACCTGAAGAAAAAGGACAGATCATGATGAGGATATTTGAGGTCATTGATCATCTTGATATACCTGAATTACTTGGAAGTGAGTTTGGAGAATTATGAGTACATATGATGAAGTGTATGCCAATACTGGCACGGATTTAGAATTTTATCTTCCTGATATTCAGGCATTTGATAGAAGATTATTGATCACGGAATGGATCACATTTTCTAGCAAGGTTTATCGTTCAGGTTCTGTTGGAACGATTGATGAATTATTCAGGGATAATATTACTTTAGGTTCTGCACAATCATCCCTTTCAAACCTGCAATCAAATGATACAGATGGTCAATGGTTCTATGATTCAACGAATGATGTTGTTTATTTACGTTCAGATAATACTCCAGTTACTCATCATACGATTGAGGGTGGTAGATCCTTTTCAGATTTAAAAACTTTAGCATTACAAAAGTCAGCTGAGTTCATTAGATCATACATCAATAAACCAATTCATAAAAGATTAGGTGTCGGCATACAAGGATCAAGCAGTAGAGATTACGATGACATCATAATTAAATCAAATGCACTCCTTGCTTGTGCATCCATTGTGAGACCGTATGATCAAGACCGTGCAGACTATTTAGATTCTCTTGCATACAATCTTGAAGAAAAAAATGGATATTTAGATTTAATTAAATCAGGTGAGATTTCATTGTGGCATGATAAATCATCAAGACAGAATCAAGGCATTGTTCGCAGGGTAAGTGTTAATTCGAACACAACTGCAAATATTTCAGATCTAAGAGGACTGGCAACAGATGATGATTTTATTAAAGTAATTATTACCAATGGAGGAACACTTACAAGAGGTACTGCAAATAGTTCTGTTACCTATTCTGTATTTGTTGGAGATGATACTGGCTTACAAGTGAAAGAGGTGGTAAGTGATGAACCTATATCAGGAGCATATCAGCAACTTGCACATGGACTTGAGATTCGTTTTAGTTATGGGGTTCTTAGCACAAATGATACTTGGGAGATTGAAGTTTCGGGCATGATACCTGAAAGTGGATCACCAGTTAAAACCTACACAATCGAGAGAAGATGATATATTTAAACAAAGGCAAACAGATCATGAACAAACTCCAACAATTGATTACGGAGGAGTTCAGTATGCCAGTGGTATTTGAAAAAGATTACAGATATAGAAACAGCGTTTTTTTTAATATTCTATTTGATTCTGTTTCTGATGTAGAACCTTTATCAGGTGGATTTATTAGAAACTATAATTTTAATATCAGATTTTATATGAACCGATTAGGTTTCCAAAGAAATACACATAGTAATTATTTATCTAACATTGCTGAAAGAATGTTGAGATTAATGAAAAACAATCCATCTCCTTTGAGAGATGAAACAATCTTTTCAACATTAACAGATCGGTTTGCATTAAGTGAGGATTACTGGAATCTACTAACCAGTTATTTATATCATAATGCTATAATCGGAGATGTCAACTACAGCCCTGCATTAACGGATCAAGAAGAAAACAGACCTGATAACTATGTGATCAACTTTGCATTTTCTTGTACATCATCAGAACCTGACTATGAATAGGAGATATTTATGAAAGTCGTAATAAAAGATTTAAAAAAACCAATTCCAATATGGGATTCATACAGTGGATTAGATACAGAGGATTGGAGAAAGTTGAACAAGGGAGAGGTGGTTGAATTAAAAGAAATACCTGAACTTGTTCAAGAATATGTCAAACAACCAAAACCAAAGGAGAGTGAATAATGGCTTTAGATGGAGCAGGATATTCTGCCAGTCAGTTTAAAATGGCTATTAAAGCCGAAACAACAATTGGAACTGCAATCGTATCAAGTATGAATCTTTTAAATATTGATGCTATTACATTTCCTACAATTACACCCACACAAGTTTTAGATGTCAGGTCTGGAGACGGTAGAACAGCCAAGGTCGCAGATGCCTACATATCAGAAAAACATACGATCAAAGAAATATCTTTTTCAGGATATGCAGATCAAACAACTCTGCCTATTTTATTACAAGCAATAACAACCACAGCACAAGGTAGTTCTCCTGATAGTTATGATGTGGCTTTTAATTATACTCCACCTGAATTACAAATTGGTGCAAGTGCAAGTACAAACACGAAAACTTTTACAGTTGCATTTATATCACCTGAAGCAGGAGATGATCACAGCATTGTTTTTAAAGGTTGTGTTTTATCTTCATTATCAATTAGTGCTGATATGGGAACAGAAAGTGGTCGTGTTACGATGTCAGGGACTTTTCAAACAGCATCTACTCCAAGTTATGGTCAAGGTGCTCCAAGCAGTCCAACTGTTTTTAGTGCTAATAATTATTTTTTAACTGATATGCACACCACTAGAAAGGTGGCAGGTATATCAAACTGTGTTATTGCATCTCTTACTTTGAATATAGAAAATCCTAGAAACTTTTTAGGTTTCAATGGATCAACAGCCGAACCTGAATCTATTATTTCAGCAGTTCCTGAAATTAATATAAATCTTGATGCCAGTATAAAATATGATGACAACACAGCAGGACTTGCATCGACTTTCAAAGCAGGTACATCAGTTGCCACAGAATTATCAAATCATGGAACTTGGACTTCAGCATCCACTTTTGGTATCAAAATAGACTATGGCAAGATTACAGCACTTACAATGAGTGAAAATTCTGCTATGTTTCACGATGTCTCGATTAAAGCAATGGCACACACATCAGGAGATGTCATTCAGATAGTAGCGTAGTAACTATCGCCTACTGTCGAGAAAGTCGATTCTAACGCCCTTTATTCAATCCGTTTTTTAACAAAATCCAAAAAGAGGAGGATCTATGCAAAAAGTAGATAAATATGAAATAAATGACATAACATTTGGTCAAGAACGTGAACTTTATAATATGTATAAAAAAAGTTATAGACATTCAACAATTGACACAAAAGGTAAAGTTTCTAAACTAAATATTGATTGGGAACTTCATGATCAATCAATTGCAAAATGTTTAGAGTTTGCTTTTGATGATCCTGAAAATATTTTAAAAGGTTTAAGTCATCCTGAGATTGATGCACTTGGTCAAAAAATATTACTTCGTTATTTACGAATGGATGGCGAGTCAAAAAAAGAATCAGGAGATTGAGTTATGCTGTTTGGTGTTCAGCACTTGGTTATACAGAAACACCTCAGTTCCCAGTTATCCTCCCACTAGGAACTAATTATACTGCTCAATCTCCTACCCTTTTCAAAAACATACAATATGATGAGGATGAAATATGGAAAGAAATAGAACGTATAGCATCGGAGGCAGATGGAAAAAAGTTTTCAGTTGGTCAGCAGTTATTTTACCAGTTTCATTTTTTTGCAAATCCTCGATATTTGTGGGATGCAGAATTTGACAGAATTATTGAAGAGTATCAATTGATGGAAAGTTTTAACATCCCCTTAGCAAGATCCCTGAATGATGCACCTGCATTGAAGATCAGGGATTTTTTTATTATAAAAGATGAATTGAATTTTTTACAAAAAAACTTAATGGAGAAAAATAGTGGCAGATAAAAAAATAAATCTAATTTATAAGATTTTAGGAATTGATAAAGCAACTCAAAAAACTAGAAAATTAGATTCGTCTTTAGAAAAACTTGGTAAAAGAGCAGGGCAAGTTGCAAAAGGATTTATCGGATTTGAAGTCGCAAGACGAGGAATTCAACTTGCAAAAACTGCCTCTCAAGCAGAAATAGTTGCAAGATCATTTAGAAAATTAGCAGACGAACCTGATAAGATGTTACAAGCAATGAAAGTGGCAACAGCAGGAACAATTTCTGAAATGGAACTGATGCAAAAATTTAATCAAGCATCTTTACTAGGTTTGCCACTTGATCGCTTTGATGATATGCTTACCATTGCAAGAGGATCTGCTCAAGCGACTGGTGAATCAATGGACTTTATGTTAAACTCAATTGTTACTGGTTTAGGTAGAGGTTCAAAATTGATGCTTGACAATTTGGGAATCATATTAGATGTAAAAAAAGCAAATGAAGAGTATGCAGTTGCTTTAAATAAAACAGCAAGTGAACTCACAGACAATGAAAGAAAACAAGCGTTTGTCAATAAAGCACTTGAAATAGGTATCGGAAATTTAGAAAGAGCAGGAGGAGTTACTGAAAGCAATGCTGATATGTTTGATCAAGCATCTTCAGCACTAGGTGATTTTGGAATTGAGGCAGGTCAATTATTAACAAGACATATAACACCTTTAATTAAGGGTTTCACAAATCTTACAACTGATGTAACAAATTTTTTAAAAGCAATTGAACCTGAAGGTTTTGCAGAAGGTAGATTAGGAGAATTACAAAGAGAACTAGAAGCATTAGAAGATCAACAATTAACAAGTGCAAATACTGCTTTTGTATTTTCAACAGCGATGATTGCTAGTAATGCTAGTCAGGCAGATTCACTTGAAAGATTAATAGAAGCAAAAAAAGCCGAAATTGAAGCCGAAGAAATAAGAGTAGAACAAGCACAAATTTTACAAGATGCACAAACTGATCCAATAGTTTCACAATTAAGAGAAACAAATATTGAGCAAACTTTTAGAATGAAAAATGCTGAAGAAATCTTAGCAGAAAGAAGAAAAGAAATTAACCAAGAGGAAGTTGCAAATTTTACAAGAGTTATTGGGATGGCAGATGTTTTTACTCAAAGACTAGTTCAAGCATCAATCGAGGGACAAAATATGGGTCAGATTGTAAAATCAGCAGTTAATAGTATTGCTGTTGAAATAGCATCAAAGATGGCTTTGTTTGGACTTTTAAGAATGGCAGGAACTTTTTTAAATCCAGCAGGTGCAGCAGGAGTTGCTATTGGTCAAGCAACTGGAGGAGGGCTTGGATCATTTCTTTTACAAGGATTTACTGGTCAAACATCTAAAGTAAATCAAACAATTAATATTAACGGTGGATTAGTTTCACAATCTTATGTTAAAAACACATTGATCCCTGCAATTAATAATGCGAGAGCAATCGGATAATGTTAAGTTTTAGTTCAGGATTAACCAATGGATTGTATGCTAAAAACACTAATACCTTTTGGGTTTTAAAACTTTATTATAATGCAGGATCTTCTAATTTATTTTATGGTTTCTCAGATGCAAATCGTGATGATGGGGATGACTTTTATTATGGATTAATAACTGATTTTGGTCAATTTGTTCAAAATATAGATTTTTTTGATTATACCTCTTCGATAAGTAACATGACTATAAAACTTGCAAATGTTCCAAATTCAATTAATGGTGGAAGATTTTCAGATTTATTATCCACTTTAAATTTTGGAAACAGAAAATGGGAGTTATTTCAATGTAAACAAGAGGTCAGACCGTGGGATACTTCCAGTAATCTTTTAGCAGAGGGAGTCATTGCAGGTGATTTTACTTATAATAGAAATGAAGTTGTTTTGCAGTTGCTTGACAAAACTGGTGAAATACATAAAGATCTACCAACAAATACTGTCACATCAACAGACGCACCTGAAGAGAATATTGGAAAACCAGTTCCTATGCAGTATGGAGATTTTTCTGAAAAAGCAATAAATAACATTCCAAGCAACTTTTCTAAAATTTATCCACGAGCATATTTTCCTGCTATAATTGCTGACAGATGGGATGATACTGTAAATGTTGTTGTTGCTGTTTGTGATTCACAAAGAATGCATACAGTTGATTCTGATCTTGTTTTTCAATATCAAAAAAATATTTATCCAAATTTAGCAAGTGTTGCTTTTTCAACTTCAGGATCATCAGACATAATTCGTTTTAGTGGTGCATCCAATATTTATTATCCAAAATTAAAAAATGGTGGCACATTAATCGATGAATCTTTTTCAACTGGCACATCTCTTTCAGCAAGTGCAGGTGGAACTGGTGTGTTTCAGTTTGATATTCCACCACAACCAAATCTTGGTACAATAACAGACATCAACTTAATATTTAGTGTTAATTTATTTACTGGATCAAGTCCTGATGCTTTTACATTTAGAGATGCAAATAATCAAACTCATTTAGTAAATCTCACTTTTAATAATTCAAATAAAGAACAAAGTGTTAATATACCTTTAGCAGTTTCAGGTGGTGTCAATCCTATTTTTTCTGTCACAGAGCAGGAAGACTGGAGTTTTCAGGGAACTTATGAATTTTTTCTTGATGCAGGGAGTGAAGATGTTGCTGTTCAATTTAAAGAAATAGCACTAGAAATCACCTACACATCAGACCAAGATTACACTCAAATCTATGAAAACATAAATCAGGTTTCATCTGTATTATCTTATGGTATTTTAGGAGATAGACGAGTTATTATACCAAGGCAAGTGATAAAAAAGAAAAAAGAAATCACAAGTCCTGCTTTGATTGAATATGTTTATTTTAGTGGCAAGGGTAGAAAATTTGGAAGTTGGACACAAGACAGTAGCAGAAGTAATGGGTATAGCACAAATGATTTGATTGAAAATCCCATTTATATTGTAGAGGATATAATAAGAACTGAATTAGGTTCTACTGCTGTTGATATTACAACATTTGATAGTGCAGGACATGCCTCAACTGGTAAAATTAAAAATGTATTTGATGAAGACGCCACAACAGACATAAAATTTGCATTTTCACAACATAAATTTATCAATTCAAAAGATTTAATTGAAAATATCGGATCTCTTTGTGGATCATATTTTTTTCTCTCTCAGGGTAAAACTTTTAAATGTGCAGTTTTAGAAAAAGATGCTGATTATGCAAGTGGAGATGCTGTTGAAAATATTGACTATAATTTTATCACATTAGATAGTATTGCACTAACTCCGTTGAATGCAGTCAGAAATTCAATTGTTGTTGATTATGATTATGATTATGCCAAAAGTCAAACAAAGAAATCTGTATCCACAAGTGATTCAACATCGCAGGGAACAACTGTATCAGGAGTTTCGCAAACTCTTAAAATGGAACTTGAGGCAGATAAAATATTAGATACAACAACAGCAACAGCATTAGCAAATTATTATAAAGATATTTCAAAGGACAGAAAACTTGTGATCATGTTTGATGTTCCAACTGCTAGATACAATCATCTTGAGGTGGGAGATATAATTAATTTTGAGAACTGGGATTCAAACATCAAATTGTATGGAACTGCAATGACAACCAGTTTTTTATTTATGATAACACAAACAACAAAACGACCTAATGGATGCGAGTTTGTTGTTACAGAAGTAGGAAGACCTTAATGACACATCAAAGAATTGTTTCACCAAAATTTTTTACAGATCAAATAAACTCTATGGTTTCAAGAGGATATGGGATGGATAATTTTACTGTTCAGGCAACTAATACTGGAAATAATTTTGTTGGGATCAAATCAGGTGGAGGAGTTGTTCAAGAGTTATTTGATATGAATCCACAGAAAAGAGTTACGTTTGACACCTCTGCAAGTTCTGATGCAAAAGCAGATCACGTTTTAATTAATTTAGATTTTGGAACAGCGATCCCTTTGTCTTATGTGGCAATATTAAACCATAATTTGAAAACAGCAGATGCACAATTTTTTGTTTGTGCAAACACATCAGCAATCACATTAGACAATACTGGTGCAAAAATAGCATCATCAGAAGTTATAAATGCTGACGACAGTTCTGATGTTTTTACTCCTGATAATGATGGAGATTCAATAATCACCTTTGATGCTAATCAAAATTTTCAACATTTCGGAATACAAATAGAGGGAGTAAGTGGAGATTTTTCAAGCACAGATCTAAAGATTGGTCAGATTGTAATTGGCATGGCTTTTGAATTAACAGCATCTCCTGATTTACAAGTTAATAGAACGATTGAATATGGGAACGATATTATGGAAACTCCCTCAGGTAAAAGATTTAGTTCAGCACGATTTTTAGAGGGTTTCACATCTTCAGATACAACAGCAGGTCAGCCATTTAGATCAAAGGGAACAAACACATCTTTAAGATTTGGTGGAAGAACAAGGTATGATATTAGTTACAGTTTTGTTAATGATACTCAATTGACTTCATCAGATATATCAACAAACAATCATAGTTCATTTGATTTTTATAATTCAGTTTGGAATAAAACTAATGGATCACATATTCCATTTATTTTCACTCCTGATTCATCAAGTACAACAGTTGGTGATTATTTATATGCTAGATTTGGACAGAATGAATTGCAATCAACTCAAGTAGCATCAAGGGTTTTTAATACCAGTTTATCTATCGTTGAAGAATTTTAATCTTCTTTTAATAATGTAAATTTATAATTTAACTCGATTGTATGATCTTTTTCATTGGCATCAATTGCTTTATAAACAATTGGACATTTTTCTAACCATTTAAAAAAAGCATCTAAATCTTCTTTATCAGCATCTTTGATCCAAGAATTTTTAACCATTTCTTCAATATGTTCAGCAGGAATCATAGTAACCTCCCTTTATTTATAAAAGTTAAAATGAAATAGTCAATTGTGGAAGAATTTTAAAATTTTTCTTAAATTGTTCTGTGGTAAGAAGAATAAACCATTGGATTTTTAAACGTCAAAAATATTATTATCGTTTACGTTCTGTTGAGGATGGAATAGAAAAAGATTTTTTGATTCCTCTTGAAATAGATATGTCATTATCAACGATTCAACAAAAACATCAAGCAGAGAAAAGAGGATTGATGGTGCATCAACAAAGAAAAAATTTGTTAAATGGCATAATTGATAAAACATATTTTGGATGGATCAATAAGGATAAAGTAAGTAAAGTAAAATCTATGACTCTTGAAGATGCTATCAATTTTCATAAAGAACTTAAAAATTCAACTGATATAAAAAAGAAATCTAAAAAATGGTATTATGCAAAATATAAAGACATTTTAGATTGTTTAGGAAAAAATTTATCATTTGAGAATATAACTCATACAAAAGTGCTACAGTTAAATAATTATGCAAAACAAAAATCTAAATCACATGATGGTTACAGAAAAATAATGTTTGCTTTCAACAGTATAATTCAAGATTGTTATAAATATAAATTAAGAGAATGGAATTTAGATTATAAAAATAAACCAATTATTGATATTCCTAAGAAAAAAGAATTATTACCTGATTATTTAACTGAGGATCAATTTAATAAATTAATGAGTGTTAAAGATTATAATTTAATTTCAAAAAAAAATTTTGGAGCAGATGCTAACTATTTAAAAAAAGTTTTTAAATTTTTTTACGATACTGGATGCAGATTAAAAGAACCATTTGTTGGTAAAATACATAATCTTAAAAATTCACAATATATAATGTATGTTTTACCTGATGATGCAAAAGCAGGAGGAGGAGTTGAAAATACAAACAGAATTATTTATATAACTAAAGAACAAAAAGATTTTATTTTAGATTTTCAAAAAAAAGCAAAAGATAAAAATTATCCAATGATCAATATTGAAAACACAGAAAATATATCAAAACAATTTAAAAAATTTGTTCGACATCTTTTCGGTGATGGTACTAAATTACACTTGCATAGTTTGAGACATACTTATGCAGTTAGATTATATTTAAAAACTGGAGATATAAAAGAAGTGTCAATGAAGTTAGGTCATAAAAATCTTAAAACTACTGAGATTTATACAAAATTTAATATGGCATTAATTCAATCACATCATCCATCAATTAAATCAAGGTTTTTTGATTAAATTTGACAACATGGGGAACAAAACATGGGGAACAAATATTTTTAATATTATTTTCACCAAGCAAAAAAATGTCTAAAAGATTGAGGACAAAAGAAAGAAATGCCCCGGTAGCTCAGCTGGATAGAGCAACGGACTTCTAATCCGTTATACCTTTATTGAACAAATTTAATTTTATATATTTTCAGAGGGACATTCTAGGACATCAAAGGACATAATGGGTCAAACATGGGGAACAAAACATGGGGACTTAATGAGTCCCATTATGAAACCTAGTTTTGATTGTTGCCATTTTTTCTGAAATATTAAATTCAAAATACAAAGTCGTTAAAACTTTTGAACCATCTTTATGTTGATATGTAATAGGTAATGCAAAAGTTTCATTGGACATAAAAGCAGTTTTTGCCATTTTCAAAGCACCTTGTACAAACAATCTAGCAGATTCAAGTTTAGTTGGAGATTCTTTATGAAAAAGATTATTTATCGGATGTTTTCCAAACTTGAACCATTCTTCAGGTTTCCACATATCGTTTAGTTCTTGTATTGTATATCCTAAATAAAGTGAACAAGCATCTTTACCATCAATATCAAATAACCTACTTTCAAGTGAAACACCATTTAAGCGAACCTCCATTTTACATTGACTTTGATAATTAGAAAACTGATCTATTTTATCATCGTTGTCTAAGTTAACAGTTTTTAATTTTTCTTTAAGTTCCTCGATTTGTTGATCTTTCATTTGATTTTGCATTTTATAATCTGCAATACGATCAGCAAGTTTTTCAATTTCATTAGTAAATCCATTCATGTTTTGAATCTCCTCAATAGGTTCGTCGTCAAGTTTTAACACATTACATTCATCAGGTTTTCGCTGATCCCATTTCACTTTAAAACCACAGATGTCTGCTATTTTCTCCACATTATAACTTCGACATTTGGAGTTTGGATCACGTTTTAACCTGAATATTGAATTAGGTGTCATTCCTGCGAGGTCTGCCACACGGCTGATGGGCAGTCTAGATTCTTCGATCATTTTGATTACTGCAAGTCTTGTATTCACAAACATAATTAAGTGAAAGAATTTAATAATTTACAACACAATTATCTAGTTAATTATGTTAACTTTACTATTAATTATTAGTAATTTTTATTCTTGGAATTAATTATAATTAATATTAAACTTCATTATAATGAGCGAAAAAATACTAATAATCAATAAAAAACTGATGATGTGCAGGGTACAAGTCTTTTCCTTTCTTCGCTCATCAACCCTGCATGATCATCAATTTCAAGGGAGATGAATACAATGGATCAAGCACTCTTAAGAGAACAAAATTTAGAAAAGTTAAAAAAATTATTTTTCAAGTTAAAAAAGAAGATAAGAAAATTGCAGGATGAATACATCATTCTGCAAGATGAAAATATCGCCTTAAGGGAACAATTAAATGAAACTAAAAAATAATCTAATCAACAAAGCAGATGTCGTAAGCAATTACGACTCTGCTTTTTCTAGTTATATCCATTCTACAAATGAACTCAACAAAGAGATAGAAACGTTTCAAATAAAGTTAGCAAAAACTATCAAAATGATTGATGAGATGATTAAACCAAAGGAGAATGATCATGAGTAAAGTTCATAATTACTACGAAGAAGAATTTGACAAAGTTTACCAACCAAGTTATCCACCATACGAATCTAAAGCAGTTGCAATTCTAACTGCATTTGGTAAAGCAAAACCAACAATTTGGAGAAGAATGGTCAATACTTACTGGAGATTTATGACTTGGTTTGAAGATTTATAATAAAAGGGAGATAAGATAATGATAACATCAGAAAAGTTGGATCAATTGATTCCTGCACTTTTAAAAGTACAATCTGACCTACCAAAGGTAATGGATAAAGATTCAAAAGGGATGTATGAATACACCTCTTTAGATGGTCTTTTAATTAAAGTAAAACCAATATTAGAAAAACATAAACTGGTGATCATTCAATTACCAGTTGGAGATGATATAATGATTGGTATTGAAACATTATTGTGCCACGAATCAGGTCAATTTATAAGTAATAAAATGCAGACTAATATTGAATCTAGTAAACGAATAAATCTATATCAAAGTGCAGGTACTGCAATCACTTATTACAGAAGATATAGTATAATGGCACTTTTAAATCTTGCAAGTGGAGAAGATACAGATGGTGTATTAGAGCAAGAATCTGCACCAAAAAAACAACCACAGAAACAATTTACACCACAACCAAAAATTGTGAGTAATGGTACAGTAAAATATAATAACACAGATCTAATGGGAGATGCTTACTAATGAGAATAAATATTTTTAAAAACCAATACAAAGACCAAGATAAACACCCTGACTGGAGAGGAAAGATGGAGGTAGATGAACTTACTGCTGATGGTAAAAAAGTAGTTTACAAGGTAGCAGGATGGAATAATAAAACTAAAGATGGAAACGATACCTATATCGGTTTGATCATTGAACGTGAATTAGTTGATCCTGAACCTGAAATCAAAACAAGTGAGGAAGAAATAGAGTTACCATTTTAGATGAGAAAATTAAAATACTTCGCAGGTTTGGTAAGGCACAGTCGGCTTTTTGTAAAGAACTTGGTATGGAACAAGGAATTCAGGTCACTCGTAGGATTAAACGTAGTATTTGCAATAATGATCTTCTTATTAATTGCACTGTTGATCAATTAAATAATCTTATGAGTGAACTTGTTATTGAATTTAAAAAAATAAAAGGGATTGATTAGTGGCACGTAAAAGAATGATTGACCCTCAATTTTGGTGTGATGAAAAAATGATGACCTTAAGCCATTCTGCACGTTTGTTATTTATTGGATTGTGGAACTTTTGCGATGATTCAGGAATCCATAAAGATAGTGATCTAAAATTAAAAGCAGAGATATTTCCTGCTGATGATATTACAAAAGATGATGTTAAAAAATTAAAAGAAGAACTGATCCAAATAGGTTTGATCATAGCAATTAAAGAGGATGAATTTGGTGATGATATTCTCATGGTAAAGAACTGGAATAAATATCAAAAAATAAACAGACCTATACCATCTAAATATAATATCAGTGAGGACTCATTGAACGCTCATGGAGTAATCACTCCTAATAGAATAGAATATAATAGAATAGAATATAATAAAACAAAACAAGTGGTGGGTTTGAAAGATAAAATTAAGAAAGAGAAATTGATTAATGCAACAAACTGAAATGACTAATGAATTATTAGAATCTGCAATAATTGAGATTGAACAACACACATCTAAAGAATTTAATGATGTACAAAAAAGATTCTGGAGAGATTGTTTGAGTCAATACACACAAGAGGTTGTTGAACGATCATGGACAGATTTTATTAAACAATTACAACCTTTCAGATATCCATCTTGGCAGATTGTTGAACCGATATTCAAATCTAATAAAGAACAATTATCTTACGAACCACCAGTACAAATAAGTGATCAAGATAAAATTTATGGATCAAGAATTGCTCAAGCAGTTTTAAGAGGATTAAACACACATAATGTATCTGAATATCATAAAGTTTTGGCAGAACAATATAAAAAAGAAAATGAACCTGATATGGTAGATAATCATTTGTTACTTGCTGAAAAAGCAAAAAATGGTGGTTATGAAGAAACTAAAAAAAAATTCAATTAGAGAGGAAACAAAAACAAGAGGATGAACTATGGAAATTAACAGAAGAAAATTAAAACTCATGATCAGGGCATGTGAAAATGAGGTGTCTAATGAAAAATTACAACCTGCACCAAAAAAAGAAGATATACAATTTTATCATCAATTATTGGATGGATTCTATGGTGTAGACCATCATTGGAATAGACGTGCAAAATTCAAAGAAAAAATAGAACCAAAAAAAATTAAAAGACGTTCTGAAGAACAATATGATCTGCCTGATTTACCACCATCAAAATTGGAATCAGGAATGTACGGAGATTTACATTATGATAGAGATGCAGTAGGAGAGGTTTGTGGAATCAACGAATGATAAGATCATAGACCTATTAAAAACACATTTAGGTGATGCCAAGTTTGGCATTATAATTATTAATTATGTAAAAAAAAGACTAAAAATTGGTAATAAAAAATTTAAAAGAGAAATGCCTTTTGGCAAATATAAAATAAAAGATGTAAGAGAAGAATTAGTTGATGCCCTGATTTATTTATTAAGTATGGATGATTCTTTATTAAAAGAAAAAATAATTACATCCATTATTGAGTTGTTAAATATTTTAGAATTAATTGAGATGGAGGAAATAAACAATGCAAACAGTAAAGATCAAAGAACCTATTTGGAAACTTAACGCTGTCGGAATTGATCAAAATATAATAACTGATCAAGGCGTTTTTGTTAGCATAACTTATAAACAAAAAGATGGTACTTTTAAATATCCACATTCATTTTATCTTTCCAAGCATTTGGCAGATAAATGTGAAACTTGGAAGAAAAAAAACACCCCTACCTTGCGAATAATACCAATTGATGAAATGGAGCAGTTATAATGGATTTGGCACTAAAAGAAAGATTAGACCAATTAGAAAAAAAAATAGATGGAAAATTACCATCACACGATAACTATTGGTTTGATACAAAGGATGCATCTATTTATCTGAGAGTATCTACTAAAACAATTCACAGAGCAAGAATATGTGGATCT
>CETC01062477.1_pt1 | contig 16865 bp, 34 predicted proteins | sample 326911 | NCBI WGS metagenome assembly CETC01 (sample SAMEA2622694, study PRJEB7988) | marine metagenome | isolation source: saline water (ENVO:00002010), including | reverse complement strand
GCAACAAACTCATTATTTGAAGATGTAGCAGTTTTTTCAAAAACATATCCATTTAATGGTATATACATTTTCGATGCGTTACCATAAAACCCTGTATTGATTACGCTAATTATTTTTTCTGTTGATGCTTTGACTTCACCTACTACATTAACATCACCAATAACATCTAAAGATTTAGTTCTTACCCTATCAGTAGATACTTCTAAAGCAGTTAATGTACCATCTGAATCTTTTATAGGTTTTAGATTAGAATCGACTGGTTTATCTAAGATTATAGTTTTCAAGATTCTAACTTTTCTATTCTTTTTTCAATTTCTTTTATTTTTATGTCAAGTTCATTTTCATCTTCGACATATTTTAAAACCTTGTCCAATTTGAATACTTTTATTACATGGTCTAATACTTTTGGCAATATAAATTTTAGTACTGCTTGTGGAATCATTTTTTATCTGCTATGCCTTCTACCATAGTTAAACTAACATCAAAACAAGCCTCTAATAGTTCTGCCTCTTGTTTTTCGTTTAAAATAGGTAAATTTAGTTGTTTATTTGCTTTCTCTATTAGTAAAGGTTTATTATCTTTCATGTAATTAATTACATAGTCAATAGCAAATCCTTTTAAAAAATTTGTTAATTTATTCATTTGTCTTTTAATCCATTTCCAGTTAGTGATTTAATTATTTCTACTAAAGATTCATAACTACTTCTCATATCAGTTAATTCAACTAATGTCTTTTGTTCTAAATCTTTTTGCTTGTTTATTAACTTAATAATAATTGATTCTAATCTATTCTGTGATTCTTGTATATCATCCATGAAAAATTTTTGCATGAATTGTGTCTGTCGCCATATAAACCACATTGAAGCACCTGCTACCACTACACTTACTCCTACTCGTTCAATAACATCTATAATTTGTTCCAATTTATTCTCTTATCTCAAAATGAGGATAATCTCTAAAGTTTGTATCTTTAGTATCAAAATCCCCATCCCAATCATTTCCCCAAATTATTTTAGTATCTGGGTACATCATTTTAGCAATACCGAGAAAAAATCCAGCAAAAAGGGTGAACCGCTCATAGTCCTCCCAATCTACTGGATAAGGCGCAAGGTCGATGGCTTTTGAGGGATAGGCATTATGCCTACCATTAGGGTAAGTTGCTTTAGAATGTCCTTTTGCTACTGCTTCATTTTGGTCTTTTTCGTTTCTATGACCACATAAAACTGTGCAATCTACATGTTTAATAACTTCATTGGCGATATTTTGCAATTTCTCATCACAAGTAGATAGTCTTTGCCTTGACACTTTGCCAAATTTAGGCACTATGAATTATCCAATACTACTAGTGTAAAAATTCTATCATTAGGTAATGCAGTACAAGTTATATTCAATGATGTAGTTGCATCTAATGTACCGACATTTGCAGTTATAAAATCTTCTACATCTTCTGGCAATACACCATCTGCAGAACCATCTGTTCCAATAATTTTATCACTTGCATGTACAAATGATTTTGCCTTTATAGCCATTATTTAGATTCCTTTTTTTTGCTTTTTTTAGCAACTTTTTTTATTTCATTACCATCTTTATCACATTCTACAAATTTAGCCTTTAATTTATCTAAATTCATACCTTGTTTAGCAGAATATAAAATCACTTCACCATCATTTTTTTTAAAATATACTGGGTCCATATTACCTTTCTTGAGCATGTAGGGAGCAGAATTAATCAAACTCCCTACACATAACTCATTTTATTTATTAAGAAACATCAGAAGTTAAACTAACAGCCCATAAATCTTTGACCATAGTTTCACCCCATACACCTGTTCCAATGTATTCTGTTAATCGCTTTGAAGCATCTCTTTGAGTTTCAATGCTCATTACACCTTTTGCACCAGTAGCATATCCAAATGCTCCAGCACTAAAAGCGCAACCGCCTTCATCATTACTACCATCTTCAGCAATCTCAGGAGTTGTATATACATCAAATCCTGCAAATTTAGTAACAAATCCTGTATTGGCTAAATCACTACCTGCTTGATTATGACCAAATAGATTAGTACCAGTTGGAGCGGCCGCACCTTGAATCAAAGTTTGAAGACCTTTAGCACCCCACATTTGCTGTAATCCTAATACAAGGTTTAATGGAGCAGGTGCTTGATTTGAATGTAATACTCTTAAACAATCAAAAACATGTGCTACAGCTAATGCTGTACCAGCACCACAGGCATCATTTGTTAATGAGCCTGGAGCAAATAAAGCAACCAAATCAGCATCTAATTTTGCTGATAAAGCATTACCAATTACTGCTCCTGCATTTGCACCTAATCCACCACCATCAGCACCATATCCTTGTTCTGCTAAATCAGAAACATCTACCTGAATAACATGTTCAGATAGAGTTGCTGTACGAGCAGTTGTATCAATTTGCTGTGCAGTTTCATCTGTTGCTTCAGTCGCGGCTCCAACATCACTTGAAGCGGCTACTTTCCAATCTGCAAATTCAACTGTTTTTGCACCAGTTACACCAGTTTTTGATAATACTAAAGGTGCTACTACATTTGCTTTATTAAATGCTATTACAGCATCACCTAAGACCTTACCTACACCACCGAGTACGGAGGCGGAGGCAGTTACGGTTGTTGTTCCATTATCTAATGCCATTTTTTATATTCCTCATTTTTTATTTTTAAAATCAAATCCACTAAAATATCCAATAGCCCTTGATGTGAAGTCTTTACCTTTAGCATTTCTTTCTGTTCTTGTTTGTAATTCATCAATGTAATCATTATAATCCATTTTTGAATCTTTGTAATATGCTTCAGTACTTCCATCTGGATTAGTAATATGGGTAAGATTTTTATCAGGGTCTAAATCAACTCCAAAAGGCTTATGCCCTCCATCATTAACTTTAACTTTATCTTTTTTAACATTTATCTCTGCCATCAAGATTCCCTAACTGTTCCACCTAAATTATTTAATCCTACTTGACCATTAGCTTTTTCATATCCGATAGGGTCTTTTGTTGCCCATTCAACATAAGATGAATAGCCACCAAATTCTCCAACAGGATTTACTCCCTGTCTTTGAGAGTTCATTTTTCCAGCACTTGCTGGTTTAGACTGCATTTCTGATTCAACAAATTTTTGCAAAGTGCCTAAATCCATATTTTCACCAAAAACTTTCTTATCATCTGAGAGCTTATCCATCAAAGATGCTCTTGTATCTTGTTGATATGTATTCCATTCATTTTGCACTTTTGTTAATTCCTCTATCTGCTTTTTCTGGTCATTTATAACAGTTTGAAATTCACCTGCTTTAATTTGCTCTTGCTCTAATCTTTCTTTTTCTTTAGATTTGAGTTCAGCAAGTTCTTCAGATTGTGCTTTCATTTTATTATTAACTTCTGAAAATCGTGTTAAAGGAACTGATTGTTCTACATTATTTTTACTACCTTCTGTGGTAGGATTATTTACAGCATTGTCCTCGCTTTGTACAGCCTTGTTTTCTTCTGACATTTGAACCTCTTTTGTGAGTTATTGTTTAGTTAAACTTATGTGATGTAAATCAATTTTAATAACTTATTTATTTTTCTGGTAACTATATATTTATGTTAATTTTTACTTTACGCTTAAAAGGCCAACCTTTACTGATATGCTTAGATGCTTCATCTTCAATATATTCTACAAGTTCTTTAGGTATAGGTTGGTCATCAGCACTTATAACTCTACCTAATTTTCTTAAATTTCTTACCTTGCCACCTTGTGTTGATGTACCAAAAGTAAATCCATTATCTTTTACTTTTATCATTTGGAAACTATTAAATAAATCACCAGTTAATAATGGAGCATTACTATCTTTATATTTACTTTTAGCCCTATTTAAAGTGCCTGACTTCTTATCTTCTCTATATTTCTTAGAATACTCATCAAATGGTGGATATTCGCTACCATATACATCTCTTGCTCCTTTACCAGCATTCTTATTATCAAATATTAGTTTTCTGTATCGAGTAACTACATTAGCACCTATCTTTTGAAAAAACTTTTTATCTAACAACTGAAGTGTCCTTAATTTTATCTAATCCCTGTGATTCAGGGTCATCACTCATTTCTTCCCACTTATGCCTACAATTCCACAATTCATTATCTAAATTACCATATTTTTTTAATATTTCACCTTTAGTTGCTGGTGACATTTTTATTTTTTCTATACACCTATCTCTTGTTTTTTCATCGTGAGCACCTATATAAATAAACTTTGTACTATCAGGTAGCAGTTCAGCACTTAAATTAGTTATAGTATTGTTAAATTGTGTTAATGTTGTATTTACAAGAACTTCCATTTGATGCCTTGTCATCCCTGTTTCAATACCAGCAACTATTTCTCCAACAGTGCTTCGTGTTGCAATCCCAGTAGTTATTTTGTCAAGAATTTCATCGGTTAGTTTGCCTAAGACTTCTTTGTTAATTTTATTTCTGACTTGGCTTGTTAATGAAAGCAGTGTAGTTTCAGATAATTGTGCTGTTGTATATGTTGTTTCAAGTATTCTAATTATACCAGTTTCATATATAAGCGATGCATCTTTTAATTTACCAGACATTATATCATCTACATCTATTTGTGCTAAAAGAACCATTCTTTCTTCTTGGCTCATATCTTTCATAGCAGTGTATAGTGCTTCTGTAACTTCATCTTTAGCCTGTATAACTTTTGCTACAAACTGTTCAGATAAATTATCTAACTCACTATATATGTCAGCCATTTTATACTGGTTTAGTTAATGCTTGTAATAATGGAGATTGTTCAACTTGCTCTTCAGGTTTTTTCACACCTCTTTCAGATAAAAACTCTAACGCCTCTTGTCTTGTTTCATAACCATCAGGATTCATTTGCATTAATATATCTGCTTCATCAATAAGCCCTTTAGATAGTTCCCATTCCCATTTATCTCTTTGTTCTTGTGCAGATAATATATCTGTTGATTCACTAAAATCTATTGACAATAGTTCACCAGCATCAGAACCAGTTTCTTGCAAAACTATTATTTTTTCTAATTCAAATAACTCCATCTCTACATTTCGCCACCTTACAATATCCGATTTTCTTTCATCTTGCAACTCTTGATTTCTTAATCGTAATGCAACCCCTGATTCAGCAGTTGTACCTTCTGCAAAAGATGTTGGTAAATGATAATTTTGAGTAAGCATTTTGTAGGAATCTTTTATTGCTTCGCTTAATGCTGGAATACTGTTAGGTGGACTAACAACATTTAAATTACCATCCATACCTAAATACATTATTTTATCTTGACCTACTTCTAAATCATCTTTATCAACTTGACTACCATTTGCATATAAATAACCAAAAGATTGATAATGCACATTTGCCATCTTGTTAGTTTCAGATACATTTATTAAATAGTTTGTTTGAATAAGGTCTGTTAAAGGGTCAGTATCAAAGTAGGCATATTCAGGCTTACCATCTCTCCAGCATTCTACAAAAGGTAAAACTCCATACCAATTCAAGTTTTCAGGGTTATCTGGATTGGGTTGTATTTTACCATCTTCGTCATAAATTAAATGTGTTTCAGCATCCCAATATTCATATAAAGTAGGTGTATCATCTAATACTTCTGATTTTATCTGTAAAGGATAGGTAAATGCTATTGGCTTCATAGGGTCGCTACCAAAATGTGGCTCATAATCGTGAATAATATCATATTCAATATTATCATTTCTCCAGCATGGCTTTATAAGCACTGCATCCAATAAATTAGTATATCTTTCTAATCTTTGTAATTTATGATTTTTTTGATAGAATAAATCTGGTACATCTTCTCTTGTATATTCCCTTAATGGCTCTACCATATAAACCATTGAAATTCTATCTACTATTCTTTTAGTTATATTTACATTAGCTATCGGTATTGATTCTCTTAATTTTTCACTGAACAATTTTTCAGTATACGGCTGTGTTCTACCATTATAATAATCTAAAGCAGTCCTTCTATTTGCCCTAAATATATTTTTTTGTTTTTGCTGTGCATCCCATTGGCTTTGTTTTTGTAATATATCTGACATGCTAACTATCATCTATCAACACTCCATAGTTTTGGTTTATTAACTGGGTACTCCCATACAACTGAATACCCAAACGCATCAGATGCATGAGTTAGTTCAGGATTTTCTTTTTTATTAATTTCTCTTGTGTTAGGAATATTAGTTACTCTTTCTAAATCGTTTATTAATGCTTTACAAGATTCATCAATTATAATGTTACCTTCTAATGCTTTATTGACTGCATTTACTCTATTAACTACCAATGGATTGATATGCAACACTTTTACATTAAATCCTGCTTTTTTTACTATTCCTATATCACTATATCTTGCAGATGAATTTCGAGCCGCACCAGTAGCATCTGGGTAAGCAAAATACGTATTGTTTGGATATTTTTGTTTTATAGTTTCGCACATCCGTTCTGTTAGGAGGTCGCCTTCTCCTGCGTGATGTAATTCAATGACATCGAAAACTCTGATATGTGGCGACTTGTGGTACTGTTGCCATAAAACGGACATGAGAGGACTAACATTCCAGTCCATTCCGATTCGTATTGGTAATTTAGGGTCATATTTGACTTTTCCAACATTTTTCTTTCTATCAAAAGTGTAATAAGTACTACCAGCCTGTAAATTGATGAACTCACCATCACGATATGCTTTAAGTAAATTAGCATCATAATTAGTTTCTAATAAACTTATATATTTTTCTGGTAGGTAAGTATTATCAGTAGTTTTTCCATGCACTAAATACCTATCATCACTTGCATCTTCACAAAAGATTTTATGCGTGTACTTGAAACCCTCAGGACTGGTCACAATATATATCTCTGGATTTTCTGCTCCTCTCATACGACCTACTGCTTTTTTAAATGCCATATCGCAATTTTTCCAACTCTCTACATCAAACTCATCAAAGCCAATAAATGTTAGTTCTGCTCCAATGATTCTTTGCGGTTTTTGTAACTGATAAATTTTTATGTTGCCTAATGGTGTTTTGAATAAATGTTTTGATTGATTGTACTTATATGCTATCTTTGTTTCTTCTAATAATTCTATAAATGGCTCTACAAATAATTCTTCTGCTAAAGATAATGTTGGATATACTACCCAGCCATTAGATTTATTATTTCTATTTCGTCTGGTTAGTAGATTGTATAATGTTTTACGCAAAAATACATGGGTCTTACCACTACCAAATCCAGCAACTAATCCATTTATAGTTTTTTCAGAGGTAAGAAAATCCCATTGATGTGGAAAATAATCATCTTGATTAAAATGTACATTCATTTAACTTCAATAAATTTTACTTCTTCTATGTTATGTTCCCATTCAATTTCTGTCTTATCAGTTTGGCCTAATTCATTTTTACCTAACCAAATTAACATAGTAACATTTTGCGGTATGTATTGCTGTATTATATTACCTTGATTATCTCTGATTTCTTCTTGTCCTAATGCTGATTTCCATTGTGCTTGTCGCAACCTAATCTTTCTACTTGCTCTACCTTTTGTAAGATTTTCGGAAAAACGCTTTCTAATTGTACCTTCATCACAACCCATTATTTCTGCTATCTCTACATTGGTTGCACCAACAGATGCAAACTGCTCTACCTGTTTTGGGTCGATATTTAGTAGTTTCCTGCCTGTTTTCTTTTTAGGAGGCATTGACATCTACCTTTGTGTTAATTGCTTCAGCAATCGCATATTCTAAAGCCAATACATCAGAATCAGAATTTGTTATACTTTTTGCTTTTTCTTTCCATTCATTCCATAATTGCCATACAGAATCAGGTAATTTAATTGATAATGTTTTCCATTCTTCTTCTTCTAATTCAGTTTCTTGAAATTCATCCCAATCAAAATCTAACATTTTTGAAAGATTTTCCATTTCTTCTTTTGTATCTGGCATAAATTTTTCAAGGTCATCTATATTATATTCAGCCAATACCGATTCATTAAATATCTCTGCGTACGTTAAAATATCATCATCAAACCACTTATGATTTCTTCTTCTGGCTATTGTAATAGCGGTTGCTTTAGTAATTGAACCAAAATTTTCACAAGGAACTTCTTTCCAACCCATTCTACTAACTGCTTCAAATCTATGATTACCATCAATTACTTCAAAACCGTTCTCTGTTTCTCTTACCGCTAATACACCTACTGAATTATCCTGCTCTATTGAATTAATAAGTTTTTCAATTTGTTCTTCGGTTCCATCTGTTTTATAATTCCAATCGGCTTTATGTAAATCTTTTATATCAATGTTTGCTAACTGTGTTTTATTCATTCCAAACTATCCCTCTTTTTGCCCATAATTTAGTAATATATTCTTCTAATTTTAATTGTTCTTTAGCCATAAATAAAGTTCGGCTCTTGTACAGTTTTAAACTATCTTTATCTTTATATTTATATTCTGTTAATAAATTAACATTAGATTTATCATAATTTCTTATCTTTCCACTTCTTGCTCCCTCTAGCCAACTTGTACTATCTACTGAATAAAATGGATATTTTTCTAAAATAGTTTTATTAGTCATACCTAAACCATGTACTTTTATAGGGAAATATTTAGATATTACACTAAAGCAATTATCTAAAATTTGTATTAATTTTTTTTTACTTCTTGCATAAGGAACAAGACCGCCCAGTGAAATATAGTCATAATTTTTACAATAATATTCTAACACTGATAGCGGTTCACCTGTATGATAACAAGGTATTGGAGTAAGCCCTTTAGTTTCCATATACTTTTGGTTTTCCATTGTTTTTTTGTAATCTGTAATATCATCTAATACAAAATAATCAGAAATAATATTTTTATTTTTAATAACAAATCCAATATAATCATTAATGTCTATTACAATACCCCTTGTATATGCAGAAAAACCACCACTGTCAAGCATAAAATTTTTAAGAATTTGCGTTTTTATGCCTTTAATATAAAAAAATGACTTCAAAATATGTTTTTCATTTTGTATTATATCATCATAACCATCTCCTGCAAAGTATATTTTCAACCCATTACCCTTGCTTTCGCATATTGTAGAGGGTCTTTAATTCCTGCCTTTTCAAATGCCTCTAATCTTTCAGTACATGAACCACATTGACCACAAGAATATTCTTTACCTTTATAACAAGTCCAAGTTAATGAATAATCAACTCCCAGTTCTTTACCTTTTATTGCTATATCTCCTTTATCAATTTCTAAATACGGTGCTTCTAATGTTACTGGATTCCAATCACATAATTGTATAGTCTTTGCTAATTGCTCTACAAATTCAACTCTACAATCTGGATAAATATCATGGTCACCTGAATGTGCTCCATAAAACAATTTATCCGCTTTTATACCAACAGCAAAAGATGTAGCCAGCGACAACATTACCATGTTTCTATTTGGAACAACTGTCTGTTTCATATTTTCATCTGCATAATGGCCTTCAGGAACTTCCCAGTCTGTTCGAGTTAAAGATGAGGGTGCTAATTCATTTAATACAGACAAATTCATTACTTTATGAGGTATATTTAATTTTTTACAAGTTTTATAAGCCGCATTTAATTCTCTTTTATGTTTTTGATTGTAATCAAAAGATAATGCTTCTACTTTATAACCTTGATTTATAACATCATATAATAATGTTGTGCTATCCATGCCACCTGATAATATTACTACTGCTTTTTGCATAAATCTAAAAACTCCTCTCTTGCTATTGGGTTATTTAACATTTGACCTTTCAGGCAACTTGTTATCATTTGTCCTTTTTTCTTTACCCCTCTCATTTCTTGGCAAAGATGCCTTCCTTTAACTACCACCCCAATCCCTTTTGGTTTTAATTTTTCATTTAAATACTCTGCAATATTATTTGTAAAATATTCCTGTGTATTCAACATTTTACTAAAATATTCTACGGTTCTTGGCAATTTAGATATTCCTATAATTTTTTTATCTGGAATGTATCCTATATCAACTGTACCAAAAAATGGAATCATGTGATGTTCACAAAAAGTATAAAATGTAATTCCTTTTTCTAAAATCATTTGGTCATAACCATTAGCATCAAAAACTGTTGGATTAAAATCAGGAGGTGTTGTTAATTCTTTCCAAGCCTTCACAACTCTTTTAGGTGTATCAATTAAACCTTCTCGTTTTGGGTCTTCGCCAATCCGTTCTAATATTCTTACAATATCACTTTCAAATCCTCTATCAAAACTATTTTCCCATGGAAATACAATCCAAGGCAATTCAGGCTCTATTCTTTTATCGTATAAAAATTCCATTGGTTTATTGTAATGCTCGTATTTTTTAGCAGTATCCCCTGAATCATAAATATCATCTATAATGACATCACATTCTTCAATATCTGTTGTCGCATTCCCTGTTAATCCAGCAACAACCTGTCCTCCTCTCGGTATTCCATACCACTTTGTATTTCCATCGTATTTTTCAAGAATTTTATCCAATCTACTATAAATATCTGACCACTTTATATTTATTTTCATCTTACCTTCCATAATTTATGTTGTTGTACACTTAATGACCAGTCTGGATTATCTAAACATAGCTGAATACAATGATTTAAACTTTGCTTGTTTATTTCTTCTCCGTCAAAATGGGGACTAATATATTTATATTGTGATTCTATTTTTGTATATGGTATTGATTGACCTTCTTTTCTTACCCATCTTAATTCATGAACTTCTATTGATTTCGCCTTCCATTTTTTTAATATTGCATGTTCAGCAATTTTAGGACTTAAAACTATCCAATTTAAATTTTTAGGTGGTTCATTTATACCTGATGTTTCAATAGCTTGAAGATATGGTTTGAAATAATCTACTATATCTTCTGTTAGTTGGTCTGTTGGTTCTCCGCCTGACCATACTATCCACTGACAAGGGAATTTTGAAATATAATCTTTTATTTCTTTAACTGTCATGTCTGAACCACTTTCAAATTCAGTATCACAAATTACTCCAGACTTATAACAAGCATTTTTTGCACTACACCCTGAAAGTCTTATAAATATACTTGGTTCACCAGCCCTTGCTCCTTCACCTTGCAGTGAATAAAATATTTCATTAATTTTTAATTTCTGCGATAGCACTGTTTTTTTCATGCTCAAAAACCTCTACTTTATAACATTTTGCATTGTTTTCTTTAATTATTACTTCATTTGCTTTTTTCAAACAAAACTCTGCAAATTTTTCTATACCAACACTTTCCATAAACACTAAATCAATTACTTCTAAATAATGTAATTCTTTAAAAATTTCAATATGTGGGTCATTTTCTGTTATGATAGTTTTATGGTCAAAATGATGTCCTAATATCCGTTTCAAATCTCTAAGGCTACCAAAATCAACTACCCAATTATTGCTATCTAACTTATCTGACATAAAATAGAATTTTGCTTCTAAATTATAACCATGTAAAAATCTACAATGTGATTTTGCATTAGGTTGTCTGAAAGCAGTAGAACCTAATGTTATTTTTTTTGTACAATAATGTTTCAACAATTCCTCGTAATTATTCTATCTACTAACTCTGATGAAATGAACCATATATCCATTACTATTTTTTTTCTTTCTTTGTATGGCAATTTTGAATACTTTAAACCTGCCCAAAAATATCTTATATGGCTATTTCTTAATTCAGTTTTATTAACCAGTTTATCAAGAGAAATAAAATCATCTTTATTTTTAATTTCAAATCTCATTAATAAACACTTCTGTTCGTGGACTATTTTCAGTATAATGTTTTTCTGCTTTTAGTTCTATAATTTGGCTATCATCACGATAACAAACTCCGTTCAATGAATCGCATACAAATTTAACTAAATTATCTATATCTGGCTTAACTATATGAAATTCTGGAATATTTTCTTTTAGTAGATGGCTATACTTACCACTCCTGTAATGTGATTTTGGTCTTTTAAAATAAAAATCCAACCCTATTTGGATTGGCTTATTATAATACTTATTAAAGTTTTCGACTTCAGTCATTACTTTAGAATAAAATATTTTCTTGTTCTTTTTACAAGGGTCATAAGTAAACCTGCCATTAGTATGGTTTCTGTGTCTTGCTTGAGGTATTGGCTTACCTTCTACAATAAAATAAATAATTAAAACCTCTTGATTTTTACCTGCATAGTATAAAGAATATAAACTTTATGAACAAAATGAAATAATACCAACAAAAAATACTAAATAATGCCATAAAAATTATTGCAAAAATTTTATTCAGATTTATCATTACCCCATACTATATCCTTATCATTACTTGTAACAATTTTAGAATCATTACCTGAAATCCTAATAGAATTTTTATCCATTATTATTTCTTTGCTGCCTGAATTATCTGTTAAGTGTTTAACTAACTCTTTCGCAATAACTACCATTGGGTCTTCTTTTTCTGCTCCACCAGTTGCTCTTTGTAATAAAGTAATTAACCCAACTGTAACAGAGGAAACTAAACCTGATATAACTGCTAACTGACTATCCCCAAGAGTTTTAGCACTGAATATTAAACTTGCTACCATTAATAAAATACTTGGTAATGAAAGCAAGCTAATAACATATACTGCTCTATCTTTCATAATTCTTTGCTTGGCATTTCTCTCTTTTTTAAGTTTTACTATTTCTTCAGAATTAATTTTTTTACTCATTTAAACCTCTCTGTGTTAGATATTTAACAAAATAATTAAACGCATCTCTCCATAAATTTACGGAATGTTTGTGTTCAAATTGATAATTTCCTAACTGATGCCTTTCTGTATGACAAGACCTGCACAATGGAATACAAGTAAAATCTCTTACATTAGACCTTTTTCTGTTGCCGCCCATCCCTATTGCTTTTAAATGGTCTGCATCTACTGGAAAACTACCACAAGCCAAACAATTTAATGTTTTAATGTATTCAATATATTCTTTTGATGTTTCTATATCCAAAATCGACACTAACTCGTTCCTCATAATATTGTTTATAACATTTTCTACATACTTTAATCGGTTTAAATTTAGGATATGTAATTTCTATTGTTCCTTTATCATTACAATCATTACAATCTCCATATTCATCAAGATGTAAATACCTTGAGAAAATCTTACACTTCAATTACACTAAACCTATTTGCCCATTATCTTCAGGTAACAATTTATACTCTGCATAATTACTACCAGTTTCTTTATTATATCTATCAATAGTTATAATATTATGACCTTCTTGTTTTAAGTTAAATATTATAGCACTTAATCTTGTTGCTTTGAATTTTTGTATTGCTTCCCAACTTGTTATAGTACTATGCATCTGTAAATGTATTAATATCAAATCTTTTTTTGATTTCTTTTTAGCCATTATGATTAATTCCTTTTTCTGTGCTATTTTTATTTTCTATACCAGCATTATATCCAGCATCATATCCTACACCAAATGCTTCGCCTTCAATTGTTTCTAAATCATTACTTTGTCCAATAAATAAATTTAATTCTTCAACCATTTTTTTAGCCTGTCTTACATTTAAATGCCCCCAATTATTGTAAGCATAAGGAGAACGATTTCCTTTATCATAAAATTTAATCGTATAAAAGCCTCCCCTTACACTTGTTTGCATTATAACTTTATTATTATCTAGTTTTGCTTGTTCTACTAAAATTTTCATATCTAACTCCTTCCTATTTGTTTTGATAATTCACCCATAAATTCTTTTAATCCTTTAGGGTCTAATTCTGATTCATCTACCTCTACTGGCTTATTCTCATTCTTCCTAAACAGTTCATCCTTATGTGCTTTAAAATAACCATTGTAATCTTTTTTAGACCATGTAGACAATCTTCCTGCTGTACTCCAAGTATTAAAGGTTTGAAATTTCATTTTCTTACCATCTTGTGTTGGTTCTGAATAAAACAAATAAAACTCATCTAACATCTCTTTGCCATATTTGTAAATATTTTTTTCAGAATAAACTTCATTTTTTAAATCAGTTGTTCTTTTTATTTTATTTACATTATTAGAATTATTATTATTATTTATTATATTTGTTTGCGATTTGTTTGCAGTTTGTTTGCGATTTGTTTTTAGTTTGTTTTTAGTTTGTGATTCTTGATAAGTTAAATAATTACAGATAGTTAAGCACGTTGTTTTAGATGTTGTTTTTATAACAATCATTGAATCGCTTTCTAATAATTTTAGAAAATTTCTAACCTTTGTATTACCCCATCCAAATTGTGCGGCAAGTTTTTTCTGGCTTGTAATAACTTCACCTGCTTTTGCTTTGATTATCTCATTCCCTAATACAAATTTATTATCGCTATGATTTGCTCTAATTATTAACCAGCACCATGCTTCAAACTTAGAATATGGTTTTTTGGGTTTTATTATAGGGTTTTCAAAGACTTTTCTGTGTAGTGATACCCAACCATTCATTTTAATAAATCCCTTATAATTGGAACTTGTCTATCAGGAATCATAACATCACCCTTACACCATTTACATATAGCCATAGCAGTATAATTTAATTTTCTGCTCAACCATGCCTGAGAACGCTCATTTTTATTTAATAATTTTACTAATTCGTTACTTGTCATTTTATACCTCATTTTTACAATACATAAACTAATTACTTTATACAATATAAACCAAATGCAAAAGGCACCTATCAAAAACGGAGTATTAATAGATGCCTTGTTTAGCATCAGAATGACAATGAATCACTGTCTAAGTTGTCATTCTTCGTGGTTTTTTGTTGATTATACGTATCAATGGCTAATTCAGCTAATTCCATCTTTAACTCTTTTTCTGCCCAAATGCTATCATGGTATTCTCCATCAGTTCCTTTTTGACTTGGAAAACCAACAAACAAACCATTAATACCTTCAACCAATTTAAAACCTTTTAGGGTAAATCCTTCGATTGTCTCTATGTCGAAAAACGCTTTTATTTTTCCCCAACTTCCTGTATTGATTCTACTAATTTTCATTGTAAGCCTCTATTTGTGCTTGCATATAAAGTAAACAACCATTTACAGCCTCTTTAGTAGTACAAGATGCCCAATGCTGTTTTGCTTTACGTTTAGTACCATCAAATACTGGATGTTCTACAAGTTCAGAAAATAATGTAATTTCATCTTCATTAGGATAATATCCTGATTGTTGATGAACTGCATTAGCCACCTCATCAGCAGTAGCAATACTTTCCATAACACCTAAACCTAAAAACCCAAGAGCACGACCTATTGCCGAAGTTTCTGCGTTTTCCAGACTACTGGTTCGATTTATCTGGGTTGAGCCTACTATTTCTTCGGCATGACCTGAAAAATGTCTATCAGAATTATCAACATCAGGACAAACCATAGCACTTATTCGTATTACTCCTTCAGGTGAATCTTCTACTATATGACAATGAATTGCTCCATTAGGATACTTATCGTGAAACATTTGTATCCTCTCATTTACAGTAACATACTGCTTACCATGTATTTCAACTGGCATTTTCTTGCTCCTTTTCTTTTTCGTTGTATTTTAAAATAACATCTGCTATTTCATAAAAATCTATTTTGCTAAATGCACTCCCACAAATATCATGCATCCACCCAGCAATTCCTGCTTCCTCTAACATATCATAAAAAACTTCTTCTGCTTCTTCTTTTAAAACTTTGCTTAATAAATAAGTAGTATGAATATCTTTATACTTTCCGTAAGCATTAACATTACTATCTACTAACCAAAGATGATACGCCCAAGTTTCGTAATTACTCCAACCGTTGTATTCAGCCATTATATTTCTCCTCTCTGTGCTAATTGTGCCATTGTAGGAATATCATCTTCTTGTAAACATTCCTCAATAAATTCATTTATCTCTTTATAATTTTTAGAAATTAATAAAGCATAAATCTCTAATGCTTCAGTATCATCAAAATCAAATTCAATAGTATTAGCAACATATTCGTGATATATTTTCAAATTTAAATATTGAGCTTCACCATTTAAGTCTTTATATGTGTATGCTATTTTATAATCTTCCATTTTAATCTCCGTTTTTATTTTTAATTGATTTGAAAGAGTGGGTTGGCTTCACAGTATTTTATAAAATTAAATCGACCAGATTTATAATGTCGGATTCCGAACCATTTTTTATCATAAGTACACATTTAATTTGCTTGAGTTTTTCGCAGGTCACTTTAACCTATCTAACTCCCCCAATGCATCCACTCTTTCAAAAAACTATCGCCCCTTGCGACCTTATAATTTACAAAACATAAACATATATGCAACAACTATTATTTATAAAACATAAATTATTTTACAGATAATCTTTCATACAACCATTGACAAAGAATACCTAATGAAAAACAAAACCATGCAAACATTAAAGTATCTTGAACCATAAACAATCTAAATTCTGATAACCACCAGTTCCAATCTATCATTTTATCTCCTTGTTTACTGTTTTTCGCAAATTATTTAATAAAACTGAAATTTCATTTAATTGAGAAGATATATCTAAAAGCATATCGTTTTTTTGTAAATCATTTTCATTTAAAATAGTTTTATTGTCTTGATTTATAAAATATCTTTTAAATTTATTGATTGTTTTTTTTGTATGAAGTCCATTTTTATTTAGATTATAAAAAGTAACTCTATTTATACCAACTTCTCTACAAAACTTTGATACACCAATATCTTCAGATACATTTTTGATTTTATTTAGCAGTTCGTCTGAAAATAATTCACAACTTGAAGTATTCATTTTATTAACTCCTTGTAATATTTATTAAAACATTTACCACATACACTTATAGG
>CETC01069829.1_pt1 | contig 16888 bp, 20 predicted proteins | sample 326911 | NCBI WGS metagenome assembly CETC01 (sample SAMEA2622694, study PRJEB7988) | marine metagenome | isolation source: saline water (ENVO:00002010), including | reverse complement strand
ATATCGGATGCCGAGGGTTTTGGTTTAGCTACCCTAGAGTCTTTATCTTGTGGAACACCAATTATTGTTAATATGACTGGCGGCTTACAAGAACAGGTAACGAATGGAGAGGAGTGGTTTGGATTGCCATTATATCCGGCATCAAAAGCAGTTATAGGTTCTCAGAACGTACCTTTTATTTATGAAGATAGAATTAACAAGGATGATTTTCTTGCAGCACTAACCAAAATGTATGAGATGTCTAAGGAAGAAAGAGACTCCATGGGGAAAGCAGGAAGAGAGCATGTTTTAGAAAATTACTCATACGAAAAATACCAACAGAGATGGGCTGAAATAATTGACGAAGTTCACAGCAAGCATGGAAGTTGGAAAAACAGAAAAAATTACAAACCTTGGAAAATGGAAATACTATAAAATGAAGAGAAAAAGATTACTTTTAAAGGCGCCTATTCTATCACAATCTGGCTATGGTGAACATGCCAGATTCGTCTATCGAGCTTTAAAGAAGAGGGGGGACCTATTTGATATTCACATTGAACCTCTTGATTGGGGAAAAACTGGTTGGATTTGGAAAGATGAAGATCTTAGAAAAGAAATTGATTATGATATAGCAAAGTTTCAAAGTATTATTCAGCATCAGGTAAAAAACCCCTACGATATTTGTGTTCATGTTGATCTTCCTACTGCATGGAAAAGAATTGCACCATTTATGATCGGCGTCACTGCTGGCATTGAGTGTGATGCAGTTTCTCCAACGTGGCTAACCCATTTATCACAAGTGGATCGCGTTGTTGTTCCATCAGAGTTCTCAAAGTCTGGTTTTATAAATTCAGTTATGAAATATCGTGAGATTTTTGACGAAAATACAAAAAACAATATTCACGAATTAAAAGAAAAAATTAATGATTCTATCGATGTAGTAAACTATCCTGTAAAGGAAATTAAGACAGAGGATTTAAATTTAGATCTCCAGACAGATTTTAATTTTTTGTTAATAGCTCAATGGGGTCCTCGTAAGAATATCGATCAGACACTTCTAAATTTTATAGATACATTTAAAGACAATGAAGGTGTTGGTCTTATTTTAAAGACTAATGTTATGAGAAACTCTATTCCTGATAGATATATAACATTAGATAGATTAAACAATATTTTAGGCGATGAGAGAAATCATAAATGTAAAATTTACCTTTTACATGGTGATATGACAGAGGAAGAAATTCACTCATTGTATAACAATAATAAAATAAAAGCTATGATAAATTTTGGTCATGGAGAGGGTTACGGGTTGCCACTTTTTGAAGCAGCTTATTCTGGTTTGCCAGTTGTGACTCATGACTTCGGTGGTCAAAAAGACTTTTTATATGCTCCAAAAAAGAGCAAAAATGGTAAAGAAAAATTGAGACCTTTTTTTGCTAAAGTCCCTTATAAAGTGGGTCTTGTTCAAAAGGAGGCAGTTTGGAATGGTGTCATTGATCCTGATAGCGAATGGGCGTTTCCGAATATGAAATTGGCTCAATCGGTCATGGAAGATGTATATAAAAACTATGGGATGTATAAATCTCATGCTTCAAAGTTAAAAAAGTGGGTATTGCAAAACTTTAATTTAGAAGATAAAGAAAACGAAGTCATTGAAAGTGTGTGCGTGGCTGCCGAAATTGACAATGGCAACGAAAAAAGGCTAGATGTAGAATCGGCAAGAAAGCAGATAAGCGAAGTTAAGAACGTAAAAGAGCGTGCAAATTTAATAAAAAAGCTTTTTAAGAGGGTTTATAACCAAGAAGATAGATTGAAAATATTAAAAGATTCTTTTAAGGGTGAGGATTGTTATATTGTATCTTGTGGTCCTACTCTAACAGAAAACGATCAAGATAAAGTTAAGAAGCTGCTATCTGATAATTTAACTATTTCAATTAAGCAATCATACGACCTATATAAAGACTTGGTAGACATTCACGTTTATAATTGTGCAAATTATAAAGAATACGATTATGGTGATAAGAAGCCAATTATTCTAGAGGCTGGAACTTCACTTTTTGAATTGGGAGAAAACGATCTTCACTTTACAATAAGAGAAAGAAGATTTGATAGGTCCGTATCAGCTATTAAAAACTTTGATGATTGGACGTTTGACAACAACAGTAAAGCTCGCCCTTATGGACCGGGCATTATGTACGAATCAGTATTTTTTCTTTTAGAACACTTAGGAGTATCAAGTGTTACTACTTTAGGATGGGACAACAAACTTCTAGACAAAGCTGCTGATAAGCAACATTTTTACGATCAGGGGGGTTCATCTTTTGAAGGTAAAAAGATGATTACAATTAATGAAGTTGCTAAAAATGAAAATTCAGTTAAAAATCTTCCACTAGAAGAACAAATGACAATTGATGTTATTTCCAATTGGTATGATTGGTTATTGAGCAAAGGCTGTGAATTAAAAATTGTGTCATCAATAAACCCTGCTCCTGAAAAAGTTCAAAGAGTAAAAATATAAGTTTGACTTTTTAAAATAATTTTGCTATAATAATAGCACAGCGTAGGATTAAATATGAAAAACTTTTTTACCGGGAAGACAGTTTTAATAACTGGCGGTACTGGATCACTTGGGCGTGCTATAATTAAGAACATATCTAAGTACGATGTGAGAATAGTTGTCTATAGTAGAGACGAGGGCAAACAAGCCTTGTATTTTGGTGGTAGCAAAATTGAGAGAGTAATTGGTGATATTAGAGATTTAGAAAAACTAAAAACCACCATGGCTCTATATAAACCAAATTATGTAATACACACAGCAGCCCTTAAAAGGGTGGATGATATGGAATTTTATCCTGAAGAGTGTGTAAAAACTAATATTCAAGGAACAGAAAATGTAGCGGTTGCCTCTCTTTTGGGAGGTGTTGATAAATGTATTTTGGTATCAACAGATAAAGCTTGCAATCCTGTAAATGTGTATGGGTCATCAAAGCTGATTGCAGAAAGGATTTTTACAAACTATGATTTTAAATCTTCTGGAACTATTTTTGCATCAGTTCGATATGGAAACGTAATTGCCTCAAGAGGGTCTTTTATACCTCTTTGGAAATCCCTGATTGAAAAGGGTGAGAAGATTAAAGTAACATCTCCTGAGTGTAGTAGGTTTTTATTTACTTTAAATGATGCTGTTGATACTGTTTTATCTTCTTTATACAACGCAGAGGGTGGCGAAGTATTCATACCAAAAATCAATTCATTTAATATGGAAACTATAATTCAGGCAATGAAGTCCGTGACAAATAGTCAAGAAATAGACTATGAGGTTATAGGTATGCGTCCCGGCGAAAAAATTCATGAGGACATGCTAGGATCTACTGAATTGCCATACACAAAAAAGGTTGATGATAAGTTATTGGTTGTTTTACCACAGTACACCAACAAGAAACACACTCACAATAAAGATTACGAAGGTGAAGTTATGAATTCTTCTTTACACCTTTCAGATGATTATGAAATTTTGTCTAAATTGATTAAGAGAGGTGTTGAGGAAGCATGAAAACTTTTATTATTGCGGAAGCAGGTGCAAATCATGATAGAAAGTTTGATCAAGCTTTAAAACTAATTGACGTAGCAGTTGAAGCTGGAGCAGATGCCGTAAAGTTTCAAACGTATAGTTCAGAAACCTTGTACGCTAAAAATACACCAAATTTTGCCGGATACAGCAATATTAATAAATTAATTAAGGATATTGAATTGCCTAGAGAATGGCAAAAAGACTTGAAAGATTATTGTGACGAGCAAGGTATAGAATTTATGTCAACCCCGTTTGACACAGATGCAGTAGATGAACTATACAAACTGGGGGTCAAGAGACTAAAAATAGCTGGTTTTGAAGCAACAGACCCTAGAATTGTAAAATATGCAGCATCGACACAATTGCCTCTAATAATCACCGCTGGAATCGGCACCGATCTAGTAACAATTCAAAAGATAATCGATTGGGTCATGGAAAAAAATCCCAATCCTGATTTGACATTTTTACATGGTAATAATGCTTATCCAACTCCATATGAAGATGTTTGTTTGGGTCAAATAAAAAGAATAAAAGACATGAATTATACAACTAATATTTCTGTTGGTATTTCAGATCATTCTAGGGGCATTTTGATACCTCCGGTTGCTGTAGCTTTAGGAGCAACTACTGTAGAGAAGCATTATACCCTATCTCGTTATCTGCCGGGACCTGATCACGCTGAACATGCTCTAGAACCTAAAGAATTATCAGACATGGTTGCAAATATTAGAAATGTTGAACTATCCATGAGACGAAAGAACTCAATGACAAGAAGTGAAAAAAGGTTTAAATACGCCATGAGGTCTATTGTAACTACTAGAGATTTAGTCGCAGGTCACAAGTTGACCCTTGGAGATTTAACAACAAAAAGACCAGCAATATCTGGATGTCTTGAGGCGTCTGATTATTACAATGTTATCGGTCTTACGCTAGCTACCGATAAAAAAGAAGATGAAATTATAAAAGTTGGAGACATTAAACAGTGATTTATTTTATTTCTAAAAAAAATCAATGGTCAAAGTTTTTATTTGAAAAGTTAAAAAACTGTGGAGACTATTTTTGGTATAGCGACGATTCATATAAAGCTAAACTCACAGAAGAAAAGCCAGAATGGCTTTTCTTTTTTCACTGGTCTAAAATTGTACCAAAAGAAATATACGAAAATTATAAATGTGTTGTTATACACACAGGCAATCTCCCTAAAGATCGAGGTGGTAGCCCTTTACAAAATCAGATTCTGAAAAAACAATTTAAGAGTAGAGTGAATTTAATTGAAATGGGGTCAGATATTGATGCTGGAGATGTTTATTGTTCGTTACCAATAACTTTATATGGAAGTTTAACCGATATTTGGTTAGCAATATCTGAAACTTCTTTTGAATTAATTAATCGATGTGTAAAAGAAAATATGATCCCAAAACCACAAGAGGGAGTCCCCTCCTTTTTTAAAAGGCGCAAACCAAAAGATAGTTTATTAAATTTTTCTAATTGTGATAACATATTAGAAATTCATAAATTTATCCAAATGTTAGACGCAGAGGGTTATCCCAACGCCTATTATGATATTGGAGACTATAGGCTACATTTCAGCAGATCTTCGCTAACTTCAGGCGAAGTTGTTCTTGCTGATGTTAAAATAGGAAAAAAGAAATGAATAAAAAAAACATTTTGATATTAGCCGCACATCCTGACGATGAAACTTTAGGTTGCGGCGCAACAATAGCTAAACTATCTGCACAGGGCAGCAATGTCCACTTAATGACATTTACAGATGGTGTCGATGCCAGAGACGAAAAAGGTGCTGAGAATAGAAATAAAAAATTAGATAAAATTTCACGTATTCTAGGAATCAGCTCATATAATCATGGAGACTTTCCTGATAATCAAATGGACGTTATACCATTGTTAAAATTGTGTAAATACATTGAGAGTAATTTACCTTTTGATCCTGATTTAATTTTCACACACCATCCAGACTGTTTAAACATAGATCATTCCTTAGTTTACAGAGCAACAATGACTGTGTTTAGACCACAAAAAGGTAAAAAACAAAAAATACTATCTTATTATGTTCCATCTTCTACAGACTATAACCCAAAGTCTAATTTTGTTGGAAATGTGTATTATGATGTTGAGGAACATGTCAACAAAAAACTTGAAGCCTTGCGCGTGTATGATGATGAAATGCGCTCCCACCCACACTCAAGAAGTTATGAAAACGTGATTAATTTAATGAAAGTGAATGGTGCCGAGGTTGGATTAAATTATTGCGAGAAGTTTGAGCTAATGAGAGAACTTATTATTACTTAAAAGGAGTAAATGAATGTTAGTTGGTAAAAAAATAACTTTACAGACCGTAGAAAAAGAAAACATTGAACAATTGAGAAATTGGAGAAATAATCCAAATTTAAGAAGATATTTCAGAGAATACAGAGAGATTTCAAAAACCATGCAAACGGCGTGGTTTAATAAAATTAATAAAGACAACCACCAAGTAAATTTTGAAATCCACGATAAAGAAAGTGATAAAATAATAGGTCATTGTGGGTTATACTATGTTAGTTGGATTCACAGGCACGCTGAATTTGGAATTTATATAGGTGATTTTAATTTTAGAAATGGTGGTTATGGGTCTGATGCGTTAAGAACTTTAATAAAATACGGTTTTGAAGATTTAAACTTAAATAAAATATGGTGTGAAGTTTATACAAACAACGCAGCTTTAGATGTCTATAAACGTTTGGGGTTTGTCCATGAGGGCACTTTAAGACAAAGTTATTTTAATGAAGGTCAGTATTGGGACTCTAATGTCCTATCTCTTTTACGGAGCGAGTATGAACAACAAAAATGAAAATCTATTATGGGATAGAGCGCTAGAATTAATGCCCAGAGGGACACAAACAATGAGTAAGTGTCCTGACCAATTTGTGGACGGGGTGTATCCAAAATTTGTAGAAAGCGCGAAAGGAGCTTACCTTAAAGGCTTGGATGGTAAGGAATATCTTGACTATATGTGTGGCTTGGGACCAATTATTTTAGGATATAATCACAAAAGAACAAACGATGCCATCAAAAAGCAAATGGAGAATGGAATTATTTTCTCCTTACCAACACTTTTAGAACAGGAATTGGCGGAACTAATATGTGAAGTAGTTCCAGCCGCTGAACAAGTTAGATTTGCTAAAAATGGAACAGATGCAACATTAGCCGCTGTAAGAATCTCAAGATCGTATACGGGTAAAGAAAAAATTGCAAAGTGCGGCTACCATGGTTGGGGAGATTGGCACGGAATTACTTTACGACCATACGGAATACCATCATCTCTAAAAGATGTGGTTTGTGAATTTCAATATAACGACTTAGACAGCCTAGAATCCGTTCTAAAGCAAGGAGACGTCGCCGCTGTGATAATGGAAGCACAAGCTCTAACAGCGCCAGCAGAGGGTTTCCTAGAGGGTGTGCGCCGGTTATGCGATCAATACGAAGCAATACTAATTTTTGATGAGGTAGTAACGGGCTTTAGATGGGATCTTGGCGGCGCACAAAAGTATTATGGAGTAACACCTGACCTATGCTGTCTTGGCAAAGCTATAGCTAATGGTATGCCTTTAAGCGCAATAGCTGGTAAGAAGAAGTTCATGTCTGAGATGGATCATATTTTCTTCTCAATGACATTTGGTGGGGAGTGTTTATCTTTAGCTTCTGCCATTGAGACAATTAAAGAGTTAAAAACTTTAGATTATAATCACATATGGAATTTAGGTGATAGATTAGAGCAGGGTATTAAAAAGGCGGCATCTGATAACGATCTTAAAATTAATTTTGCTGGCTCTGGACCACGACATAATTTAACTTTCAGTTCAGAATATGAAGATTCTGCTGGCATGAAAGATTTATTTTATCAGGAGATGGTTAAAGAGGGCATTTTATTTCCAAATGTTATTTATATTCAATTTTCACACACGGAAGAGGATATAGATAAAACAATTGCAGCCGCACACAGATCTTTCGCTTGTGTTAAAAAGCATAGCGATAATATAGATGATGCACTAGAGGGTAAGAGAGGTGTGTCAATTTTTAGGAAGAATACATAAATGAATTACAATATTGAAAAAGTAGAAAAAGCATTAGATGGCTTATTATTAAACAGGGTAGATCGAGTTGACAGGTTTGACGGCGATTATGTTGATGATATTTGTCATATTTTGAGAGAAAATCACAACGTAACAAAGCTCTCTGATGAACATAATGAGGATTTTAATTCTTTAAAAACAGAAATGTCAGATAGCATTAAATCTATAGATGATTTTCCAAGTGTTTTGAAATCTCTAGAACAATTAAATTTTAAAAAGTACAGACCTTTAGAATCCAACCAACAAACTAAGTCTGAAAACAAGTATGATCAGGTTGACTCTTGGGATGACTTTGAAAATGTAAAATTAGATTTAGATTCTGAGAATAGACATAAAATTAATAATTTGCAAATGTCATATTCGGTGCAAAGCGGGGGACATCAGGCAGAGCAACACCACAGTGTTTTTTGGTACAGAGAGGGCTTGGTAGAGGATAAAAACAAAGTGTTCGCTGATTTGTGCATGAACTCAGACGAACCTAAAAGAGTTTTATGTTTAGGTCCTCGTTGGGCAAGTGAAATTACTTTTATCTCAAATGTGTTCAATTGTAATGCTGTTGGCTTGGATCTTTTTTCTTACGACCTGTCTCTTGTAAAGGTTGGAGATATGCACAAAATGCCGTTTGATGATGATCAATTTGATATTGTATATCAAAAGAATACTTTCAACAAATCATACGATATCCGAAAATGTTTAGATGAGTGTGTTAGAGTGCTAAAAAATGGCGGTGCATTAGTATCAGATGAAATTTTAGATTATAAAATTGGAGTTAATGAAATCGCAAGAACCAGCATAAGCAACAATGCTTGGTATAGTTTATATTTAAAAGACAATTTAGATAAGATTATATTAGACAAGCAAGTAGAATTAAATTATCCATGGGCAAAAAATGCAGGACTTTATGCTGCAAAGATTAAAAAGTGATGAATAAAAATATAAAAGATGTGGTTTTTATGATACAGGCTAGAACTCAATCCACAAGAGTACCAAACAAAATGTTAAGACCATTTGCTGACTCTAGCTTGTTTGAAATAGCAGTTAAGAAAGTTCTTTCCTCTGGTCTTATACCCAAAGAAAATTTTTACCTATCCATTATGGATGATGAATTAATAGATATAGCAAAAAAATATGGTGTAAATTATTTTATTAGAAGCGAGGAGTCCACTCAAGAGCCAGTTACTCTACAAAAGGTATTTGAGTGGCATAATAAGTTGCCTTTTAAATATTATGTAAATATTAATGCCTGTAATCCATTGTTAAAAATAGAGACTATAGAACGTTTTGTCGAAAAGTTTTTGAAAAGCCAATCAAGGGGAATGTTTGGCGTTTTTGAGAAAAAGACTTTTTTGTTTGATAGTAGTGGTGCCATAATGAATAAATTTTATGGCGATGACAAGTATTTAGCTACTCTAGAAACAAAGTTTGTTGAAACCTGTTATGAGGCTGCTCATTCGTTATATGCTGGCACCATAAGTGACATAGAAAAGGATGTGTATATGGGTTCATTTAAGGAGATTGGCGATCCTGACTTCTTTGTCATGGATGAAATAGAGTGCTTCGACATTGACTGGGAGTGGCAATTTGAACTAGCTGAGAGGATGTACAATGACAAAAAATTATAGTAGAACGGATCATGTGACAGGCTATGCAAAATTAGATATTGCGCCTGAAGAGTGGCTTAAAGAATATGTCGTTGATGAATTAACAAGCAATATTAACACTATTGTCGATTTTGGTTGTGCGTCTGGTAGAAACTTTATACCATTTAAAGAAAGTATTGATTATTTTTATGGCTTTGATATACATCCAGAAGAGGAGATATTATGGCGTCCAGACGCTCAGAGTCTTTATACTACAGGAAAACTACAATACAACACTTGTTCTATAGAAGACTTTTTGACAGAACACGACAAATATAATCACATTAACTGGGAAAGAAGTCTTGTTATGTATCACGGTTCTTTGCTCAATCTTGAAAGCCATGAGGAACAAAATGAAACAATCGATCTAATATTAAAACTTGGCTGTAAAAACATTGTTATTCATGATTATATTAGAGATGTTAAAATTAGTAGTGCAGTTATGAATAATAAGGGTATCGGCTGGATTAACTTAAACGAAAAAAATAAAAAATTGTTCTTATCGAATGGATTCATAAAAAATTTAAGATCTGATAAACAAGATGCGCCGCTTAAAGCTCATATAGCCTTGGGTGTACAATGAAAATTAACGAAAATTTTAAAAATATTGCCGATGGGGCAACTGCTTTTTGTATTTTTGGTGGACCCTCTGCTAGCAATTATGATAAGCAGGAATTAAAAAAGTTAATTCAAAACAATTTTTCAATATGTGTTAATAAGGGAATTGAACATTTTTCAGATGCTGCCATGTGGTTAACAGCGGATAACAAGTTTCGTCAATATTTCGAAGATTACAAGTTTGTTTTATTGGACCCTCGCAATGCGGGTAACCGAGTTTTATATCAATCAAAAAATAATCATATTGAGAACTATAAAGGTATAAAAGTTGTTTTTGGACAAGAGAAAGATAATGGCTACGACATTGGGCAAATACCAATCAAACTAGTAGAATACTATTCTAGCCTATATGATAATGTTTTTTATTGCAAAGAATACAAAGATCCAAATAAAATCCCAGACTGGATGCCCGCTCTTTCTTTGGAGTGGGATCAGTGTTTAGAGAAATATGGAACCGACATGCAGAGTATACATGCTGGCGGCAATATTGCCTCTAATATTTTTCAACTTCTTTATTACATGGGATTTGAAAAAATAGTTGTCCTTGGGTACTGTGATCGTGGCACCTCAATTGGATACTCGTTTAAAAGTTGGCAACCTGATTATTGGGAAATTGAGGGGTGGAAAGTTCACAATCAAGTTTGGGGCAAGAACTTAAAGTTTTTAAGCGGAGGGGAGATGTATGAAGAATCTACTGGCACAAAACACCTCGCGGATATAACAGAGTTGAACAATTTAAAACAAAGAAAATCTATAATGGAGAAGATCTATGAAGTTGCTAAAGATTGAAGACGCTATAAGAGATCTAGAGACTGTAGGTTATTACAAAACAAGCGTATTTGATGTTCTGGAAGAGGAAGAAATAAATGATTTTTTTGAGAATGTAGAGTTTTTTCAAAAAATGTCAAAGGATCAAAAAATAAGAAAGGAAGTTGGACTAATAGAAAACAACCCGGCAAAAAGGTTCATGTTGACTGGAGGAAAGCCTTTTGAAATTACCCATACTCAATTTTTAAATGGACCGTTAACTTTAAATAATTCTAAGTTTATAAAAATTTACACATCTAATTTTTTTGAACAAGTGGCAAGTAAGTTTTTACAGGTAAAAAATCCTAAAATATTTAATGTTCTTGCTTGGATACACTATTGGAAAGAGGAGTATGGGAGACTTCATTCTCAAAATTGGCATAGAGATAGAGAGGACTACAAAATTTTAAAATGTTTTATATATTACTCTGATGTGAGCGACAAGGATGGTCCTTTTGAATACGTTCCAAGAAGTTTTTGTGGTGGAGATTTTCATGGATTATATAAAGGAAGAACTGGATATTGGGATTATACACCAGACCCTAAAGAAAATACTGGATTACCTAAAACACAAGAAGAAGTTAACATGTGCGATTCAACATTTGTAAGCTTAACTGGTAAAGTTGGCGATATAATACTAGCTAATAACACTGGGTTCCATCGCGGAGGGTTTGTCAGGAATGGCGCGAGAGCATGTTCACACGCTCTATTTCTCAGACCAGATGCCTATATGATCGAAGAGCAAGAGTACTTTACAGACTTTAACTATGCCAGCGATACAGTCAACTATGTTGACTTTAAATCCCAAGAATTTAAAAATTTAGGCGATAAAAGAAAACTATTCAAGGTGAAATAAAATGAAAGCCGTAATAATTGGTGGCGGCTCAATTGGAAAACGTCACTCTAAAAATTTAAATGAAATCGGTATTACTACAAGAATAGTTGATGTTGATGAGATTGACAATATTGACCAGATATTATTGGAAAAATATGATTTTGGCTTTGTATGTTCGCCAAATGTTTTTCATATTCAACATTGTCTAAAACTGGCAGAACATAATATTCCTATTTTTTGTGAAAAGCCCTTTTATACTGACCGAACTGGCGTCAATCAACTACTAAAAATAATTAATAGTAGAAATCTAACAACTATGGTCGGCTGTAATTTAAGATTTACAGACAGCATTAAGAGTATTGATAAAAACACTCCATATATAAGTGCATATTTTGGTTATAATTTAAAAAAATGGAGACCGAATACAAATCACTTGGAGTCATACAGCGCCAATAAATCTCTTGGTGGTGGTATTTTGCTAGATTGTATTCATGAGCTAGATTATCTATTTTACAAGTTTGGAGAAATAAAAGAAATAGAGTTTGATAAATACAAACTCACAGACATAACAAACGATACGGAAGACTTAGTGAGGGGAAAGATAGATTTTAGATCAGGAACAAAAGCTTCTTTCTCACTTAATTATTTATCTGAAAATTATACACGATATTATGATATAATAGAAAAAGATATTATAAAAAGAGTTGATTTAAAAATAGATAACGATATGTACAAGAAACAAACAGAATATTTTGTACAAAAAGTTACTCAAAATGCCGCGTGCATGAATAATTTTAATGAAGCTGATTATTTATTAACAAAAATTTTAGGAGAATAAAATGAAACTATCAGATCAAGCGTTAGGAGCCGTAATGATGGCTCTTCAAAAGTCATTACTAGAACAATCAGATATTGTACCAGTGCTGAAAGATTTTAATTTTGTAGTAAAGGGCGAGTCACAAGATCAATTAGTCGTCACCAATCCACCAACTTTTAAGGTTGATGAGGATCAATCAGAGTTTGTTTACGAGTAAAAGATGCCCAAATACCACTTTAAGTGTAATGATTGTACTAGAGAATGGTGGCAATGGTTGTCTATTTCGCAAAGTGATCTAGAGTCTTGCCCACATTGCAACCATGGTCCACCAATAAAGATACCCTCTGCCTTTTCAACAGGGGGTTCTACAACCACAGAGCGTAAGCAGGTTGGGGAAGTTGTGGAGCAGGCAATTTTAGAATCTAAAAAAGATTTAAAAAAAGAAATAAAGGATATGAAAGATAAGTTATATGATGATATTTGAAACAGTAGTAGTACTAGCTCTGCTCGCCTCCTTGTGGGTAAATTATAGACTTTTTACACGTCTATTATTCGTTAACGATGAATACGATAATATTTTAAGTTCTATAGAAACATTTAAAGAGCATCTTGTAAGAATAAATAACAGTGAAACATACCATGGAGAACCCACCATTGAGCGTCTAATAGCTCATAGTGAAGAAGTGGTAGGAGATATAGAAGGCTTTTTAGCAGGATTCTCCGAGGAAGAGATTGATGGCTAGAAAAAGAAAGAAAAATCAATATTTTACAAAAGTCCACGAAAACGCAATAATAGAATATTGTAAAACAAGGGACCGCTATCAAAAGGAGATTTTATATGCAAAATTGATTGGACCTGCATTTAACGAGCTTGTAGATAAAATTTGTTTTACTTATAAATTTACTTCTCTACCGAATGTTGAGTACTTGAGAGACGATTGCAAGCTGTGGTTGGTTACTATTTTAGAGAAGTATGATCCTGACAAGGGTCACAAGGCATTCTCTTATTTTTCGGTTGTTACTAAAAATTGGTTTATTCAACAAACAAAAAAGAACAACAAGAGACTAAGAAGAGAGATAAACATTGATGATGCCTATGGAGAAGTAGAATCAACTTATTCAACCTCCAAGGATAGTTACAGCGAAAATCGCGAAAAAACCGAGTTTTGGTCTTATTTATTGGCTAATATTAACTCTTGGATAGCAGCAGAGGGTAATCCTCCCGAACTTACAAACGATTTAAGAGTACTCCATGCCATTAAAAACATACTTGAAAACCCTGATGATATTGAAATTTTGAACAAAAAAGCAATTTTTCTTTACTTAAGAGAGCTAACAGGGCTTAATACAAAGCAAATAGCTACAAGTTTAAAGAAATATCGTGAAAAATATCGTAATTTTAAACACAATTGGAATGAATCATAAATCTTTTTAAATTATACTTATAGTATGGCTAATGTAAAGAAAACAATAGAAGAAAGTTTACAAAATATTCAAAAAGATAGAAAGCTCACTCTTGATTTATTGCAAGAGCTAAGGGCAGAAATTAGTAGCGGCGAGACTAACCATAGTAGATCTGGTGTCATCGCCGCTAAATACGTTGAGACCCTACAGAGATCCAATGAACAACTAGTAAAGATAGCTGCAATGATGGCTAAACAGCAGTCTTATCAAGAAGATTTAACTCTTTCCGATGAAGAAACCGACAATATCTTCGAAATAATTCAGGGAGAGAAAGCTAGTGGCGAGTAAAAAACCAATAGTTAAAAAACAAAATGAGAAAAACTTTTTAACTCCTGATGTAGAGGTAACCGCTCTTCTTAAGTTATTGTCAAAAAAAGTTTTTGAAGACACTGAAACGAAAACCAGCAATGAGTTTGTTGGAAAAATTTCTTATAAGTTAACAGGTAATAGAAAGACAACAGACGCGTCATTGTCGCGTTTTGAGTTGACACAATTAGCCGTAGCAGACCCATTTAGAGATTCTGATGTTGATAGAGAGAGAGTCCGCTCTAAGGGCATTGTTGATAGATCAACGATAGAAGATAGAAATGTATTGTATCTACAATCAGAGCAGATGTATCATGTGTTATACTTAGCAGACACAGAAGAAGATCCTTTGGCTCTTGCTTCTTTTTTGTTAAGAGTTCCATACAATGTGAAATCAAACAATGAATTAAAGGTGGAAAAAGGCAATAATTTAATTTTTTCTTTTAAAGATAGGGCAAATCTTAGAGATCCATGGATTGTTAGAAAGCCAAACGGACAGAAAGAAGAAGTCTCTGTAGAGCGCAAGCCAAAAAACAAATAAAATGAGCATTAGTGATTTAAATAAAGAAGAATTTATTGAGGACAATAACTCTATTGTTCTTTTGACTAAGTTTTATCAAAAGAGTAAAAACGGCAAAGTTGAAGGTGTCATTGAAAATGATTCAATTCAGCTAGCAGTTGGTGTAAACAAATTTTCAGAAAAAGCTGTCAAAGTTATTGAGCCAGTTAAGACTGGTGCTGGTATTTTCATTAATGAGGGCATATCACCAAGCTATGTATTTAATCCTAACAGGCTAGAAAAGGGTGCTGGCGGCTTAACTTTAAATCAAGCTAATAGTGAAAATGCGAATAAACTAAACAACACCGAGAAGGGAATTAGTACGGTCACATTGTTCGCAGACCATCTTCAGTTAGTATCTTGGTTGAATGGAGTAGCAATACATACATCTCCAGAGGCTACGCAAAATCAAAGAGGCTTAACAAGCTTAACAAGAGGCGTTGGTGTATCTCTAATCCACAATAACGACGTTGAGAATCTACAGCCTATGGTTTTGGGGAAAAACCTTAACGACTATTTAACAGAGTTGGAAACATCAATAAGAAACATAAACCATAATGTTTTTGCATTAAGAAATTCGGCTACAATAATATTTGGTATTTTAGCAGCACACGTTCATATAACTACATTACCCGGTGTTCCAACTGCACCTTCTATTGAGACCGCAATAGGCGTGATCGCTTCTCAACCAACAAATATTAAAAACCAAATTGATAATGTAATTGGAACTTTGAATGGGGCGATTAGAGAAGTCAATTTCAAAACAAAGCTAACTGATGCATCAATAACAAGCAATCATCACCAATTAAACTAAAATGACTAAACCAAACAAACCAAATAAAGGATCGGTTAATCGCCAAGAAGAAGATGAGAACAAAGTCGCTAATGGTGGTTCTAGTAATGAAAAAAAAGAAGTTACGAAAGCTGCCAATAGTTTAGGTGGAGATATCTTAGAGTCTTTAGCGGAAAAGCCTGATAGTTTCCTAGATCTTGTAGAGCCACTTTATGAACGCTCTGTGGGTATGGGTGTTAATACCGCTATTGCATTTGGCTTAACTGATCTTTCATTCCAAGGGCTTATAGGTGTTGCTGAAAATGCAAATAATTTAATAAATGATCTTATTAAGGAATTAAACGCTGAAGGGGCTTTAAACAATGAATTTTGTAAAGCCATTGCTCCTGAGATTGTCAAAGAGGATCTTAAGCCTTATTCAGAGCCCGTGGATTCAGTTAAGGGCTGTTTAAGTAAGAGCAGTTTGTATAATAGTGCCGATGGATCAATAGATATTGTTTCAAACATTTTTTCTGTTGTATCGGAATTGACAAAGCCTGCTGATCCTGCGGAATGTATTAACCCTTACTTCGATCAGTTCTTCGATTTAGTCCCAGTTCAATTTATTATTTCGGCATCAATCAGAAAATTAATTAAAGAACAGCTTGGAAATCTGACAGAACAACAAATAGAAGCAACCTTAAGAGAAGTCAGCCCTTGTGGTCAAGAACTCTCTGTTGCGTATAGTTCTTCAAACCCAGACATATTATTCCCTGATATGTTGCCATTGTTTAAATTACCAAAGATTCCTTCAATCCCAAACATAAATCTTTACACAATTTTACATAAATTAATAGTAGAGTTAATTTGTTTTGTAACATGTGTAGCTTTAACAAAATTGATTGCTTGGCTCTCTAAGGAGATGCTAGAGTTCTTAAACGAGAATTTCAACGAAGAACGTGTTGGAGGATCAGGTAACTTTACTGAATTTATAGGCGATGCTTTAGGTCCGTTTAATTTAAATGATGAAATAACAAATGAAATTCTTTTTGAAGCGATAATACAAAACAAGGTTGCTGGCTATATTGAAGCCCAAAAAGGATTGATTGGTGAGCCACCAAGTAACGCTGTGTTAGATCGTTTTGGATTCCACAGAAAGCCTACAAACAAAGAAAAGGAGGCTGCTGCTTTAATAGTTTCTATCAAGATTAGAAAGTACTTTAATGCGCTAGAAAAATATGAAAGTGCGCCCTACAAAAAGCAAGTATTCGATCCCAAGCAAGCAAAGTATGTTTTAAAGGAAAGTACAAGAAAGCTTGGTGCAAAAGAATTAATCTACATGACCTTTGGCGAATATACTTGTCTAACAATGGCTGACTTAATAGAG
>CETC01027002.1_pt1 | contig 16925 bp, 8 predicted proteins | sample 326911 | NCBI WGS metagenome assembly CETC01 (sample SAMEA2622694, study PRJEB7988) | marine metagenome | isolation source: saline water (ENVO:00002010), including | reverse complement strand
GATTTCAAACAAGTATATGTTGATGCCTGGAAAGGTGGTGCGAAAGGTTGCACGACGTTTCGTCTTAGTGGTAAAAGGTTCGGGATACTCCAGACCGTGGAAGAAAATAAAGACGATTCAGATGAAGAAGAAAAAGTCGAAGCATGCTTTATAGATCCACAATCTGGTCAAAAGGAATGTGCTTAATGGAGAATTAAATGGCAAGTAAAGTTATACCGGTTATTAACCTACAAGAGTTTGGTGTAGTTAAAGATACACCAACAGTTGGGTTAGCATCTAATATATTTACTGATGCAAAGAATATGAGATTCCGAGATATGGCTGCATGGAAAATGAAAGGTGATGTAGCATTAATTGAAAATTTAAATCCTTCAATGTCTGCAGCTCCTGGAAGTACAACCGCTGGCGAAATAGTTTTTGTTACATGGTGGAATAATCCTAACCTAATTTCTAGTGGTCAAACATATTATGTATTTATAGTAGAACAAATAAACGGTGGAAACGTTGTAGGTCATCGTGCTTATCTTTATAATCCTGGTAGTGGCTCAATTCAAGATGTGACTCCTACTACATTAAATAGTAATGCAGGATTTCAATCTGGTTATACAGCTACAGGAGAATATAAAGGTGGCTGGCAAGCAACTGAGTTTGCTGGTGGGTTTTGTATTATAATAAATAATGGTTTAGATAAACCTCATTATATAATGGATCTTTCAGGTAATACAACAATAGGAAATGTTCCTAAGTTTGCGGCATTACCAGCATGGGATTCATATAATACTAAAAATATTATATTAGAAGCAACAGTTGCTGAGACTTTTGGAGTAGCTGAAACAGGTACAGGCGGAGATGCTGATGCAGATAAAGTTACTCCTCGTAATATAAGACTATTTGATTTAGGATCAAAAATAGATTTTACTGTAGCAACTTTATTTGTAACTAAACAAACTCCTAACGAAACAACAACTGAATGTGTGCCTATTGCAGCTAAAACAAATGCGGGTACTAACGCACCTAATCAAGGTGCTATTGATAAGGATTTTGTACCAGGAGATTTACCAACTGTTGCAGATGAAATTGGTACAAATCCTGCTGGTACTAACTTTCAGTATGGTTTATATACAGATACAGAAACAAATACTACAAATATTATATTTAATACGGGTATCGTTTCAAAAGATGTAGTAAGAGTTTATCTTGTATCTCGAAAACCTATTACAAATACATGCGGTGTTATAAGAGCATTTGGTAATTTCTTAGTTGCAGGTAATCTAAAAGAAGTAACTTCAGATGGTACAATTAATGAAATGCCTGGAGTTGTAAGAACTTCTGATGTTGCAGTGCCAGGTTCAGTACCACAAAATTGGAATCCATTTGCACCAGGAACAAATACTGCAGACGAATTTACATTATCAGATACTGCAACTGTACAAGATATGGTACCTCTTCAAGGTAATATGTTTATATATACAAACACATCTATCCATAAATTATATTTAACAAGTAGTGTTGTAACACCCGTTGCATTTACACCAGTTACTTCACAATATGGTTGTCAAACAACTAATGGTATTGTAGAGTTTGATGGTAGGCATTTAGTTATAGGTAGTAATGATATATACATATTCTCAGGAAACCCCGGTAATATAACATCAATAGCTGATGCAAAAGTAAGAGATTATTTTTATAAAAATCTAAATAATGTATATGCTGATAATTTATTTTTATTACGTAATCAATCTCAAGATGAAATATGGATTTGTTATCCTAAAGGAAGTAGTGCTAAAAAATGTAATGAAGCATTAGTATATAATTTTAGATTAAATAACTGGTCTATACGTGAATTGCATGGAGTTATAGCAGGTGTTATGGCCCCTGTTAAAGGTGTAAGCACTAGTGATTCAGAAAGACCTTGGTCTAATACAACTGTTAATTTTAATAAGTTATATCCTGTATTAGCTCAACAAACAACAGGTGGTAGTAATACTAAAGCTAATTTACTAGGTGCTGATATAGGATATAATCATAGAGTATTAGATAATAGTGATGATCCTTATACTTCTTATTTACAACGTGAATCAATGTCAGTAACTCCTGAGTTTTATACAGAACAATTTAATTCAATAGCTTTATTAACTCAAGGTACTGGTACATTAAATGTTAAAACAATTTCAAGTAATAGTCCTGGAGCTACAATAGATTTTAATAACCCAAATGTTACAGGTACTTTTAATGTTGCTAGCTCTTATAAATCTGATTCAAGATTAAATGGTAGATTTATTAGTTATAGATTAGATGATGGTACAACTACAACTACTTCTTGGAATTTAGCCGGTATTCAAATAGAAGTTCAAGATGGAGGAACTAGATGACAGTTACCCAACCTTCTCAAAATCCTGATAAAGATCCAGCAACTGCTGCTTGGGAACAAGAGATGACTGAAACTACAAATAGATTAGAATATCAGGTAGATAATATAAATCAAACTGTAGTAACATCAACTCCTAGAGTAGCTATTTATTCTCATACTTCGGATGGAGCAATTCAATCGTTTACGCCACCTGCTAGTGGAGATGGCTATGTATCTTACTTTGCGTATACAGATGCATTACCTACATTACCAGTAAGTGGTTTAACGTTTAACGCTTTTTCAGATGATGAGATTGATTTTAAAATAAGACAGTATATAGAGAGAGCTGTAAAACCAGTAAACCCTGGGACAGTAACTTATAATGTAGCTAATGGTAGTTGGCTTTCAAGTAATAATTGGACTAAAACAAAGTTAGTTAGAGGTGCAACAAACGTATGGTATTGTGAAGCACATATAGTTGGAACAACCGGAAGTATTACAACTAAATGGGGTAACCCTAGATTATTATATGGAGGCCAAACAGGTTCTGGTATTTTGTATTATACTACTGCTGAAGTAGATGGCAGTGCACCTGGAAAACCTTTAGCAGATGGTTATGACTTTGAGTCTGGCGCATTTACTAATTTACGTAACGCAGGTCAAGCTATTGGTGGAACTAATGGTTGGAGTTATACTCCTATAACAGTAACAATAGGAGGAGGTACAACGGTAAGTCATAAGCATTGGCAATGTGTTTTTAATGTTGAAGTCTCTGAGCTTACTGAACATACTACTCAATTAAGTGGTGTATTAAATGCAGGTGCTACTACAGTTACTGTTGATAGTACTGCGGGCTTTCCGATTCCTTCTACTAATAATACTCCTCTTACTATTTATATAGGTAGCGAACAAATTACATATACAGGAGTAACTAATACAACTTTTACTGGATGTGTTAGAGGAGCTAACTCTACATCAGATGTTCAACATGCTGATGATTCTGTAGTAACTACTCGATTACCTGTACAAATAATAACATTTGAAACTCCTACAGGATTTGTTCCTATAGGTTCTAATTTACAATCAGATAACTTTAATGGCGACTTAAGTAACGGTACACAAGGTACAGCAGGTTGGGGAATATCTAGAACTGGTAATGCTATTTTTAATGGTGTTCAAGTAAGGGGTTCTTTAAACGCTGATGATATAAATGCAGGAACTATTAATGCTAGTAATGTTGCTGTAACTAATATAGATGCTGATAATATAACTGCTGGTACACTAAATGGAAGAAATCTAACATCCTGTAATTTTAATAGTGGTACACTTACAGTCAGTGGTACTACTAATTTAAACGGATCAATTACTGCACCACACCTTAATGCAGGAGTTATTATGCAAGCTGAAGGGTATAATGCTCAAGGTACTAATGCAACAAATTCAGGTACAGTAAATATGTTTGTAACATCTAATAATGCTGATTTTGATACTGATATTGTTTTTTATATGGGTTCCTATGCGCGTTCTACTGGTTCTTATGGTCAGACCCAAAATACATATTTAACTGTAGCTGGAGTAACTCAGGTAAGTGTTGGTTCTGCTAAAACTACTAATAACGCTGCTCAAAGAGGTGGTCGTATACAAGTAGGTAAAGGCCAACAAGTAGCTTTTACTTATAGTAATGTATGGACTGATGCTGAAAATAATCCAGGAACTACTTATTGGGGTTCTAATGGTGTTGTTTTTGAAGTTAGGAGAATATCATGATAACTGTATTATTAGAAAATAACATAGTTAGTTCTGTAATTGAATCTGCTAATAAACCTATTATGGATTTAAAAGAAGGACAATCATTAATTGAAGTTTCATCTGCCCCTGAAATTGGATTAGAATATAATTCAGCTAATAAAACTTTTGTAGAAAGTAGTAAAACTAAATTTTCAAAAATAAGAACTAAAAGAAATTTATTATTAGTCGAATCAGATTATACACAATTATCTGATAGTGTACATAAAGGTAATAAAGAAGAATGGAAAATATACAGACAAAAATTAAGGGACATAACTAAAGATATAACAGATCCAGATGTTATTGAATTCCCTGAGGAGCCAAAGTAATTGATTAGATTAATAGAGGATAACGATACATTTGACGCTATACAACTTATGAGAAGATACACAATTAATAATGGTGACTTCTTTGGTTTTGAATATAATGAAGCATCATGGATGAGATACTTCTTAGATATAGTAGAACAACAAAAAACAAATCCACACTATTTAGCTATTGGTGATTTCACTGAACATAATATAGTGGGATTCTTAACAGCAACATCTTATGTAAACCATTATGATAATAGATATGTAATGGATGTTAAAGATTGTATTGTAAATTTAGAAAATAAAAATAATGCTTTTGTAGTATACAGATTATTTGATGCTATGATAGAGCATACTAAAAAACACGGTGGTAAACACTGGAGGGCAGACTCAGCACGAGGAGAAAGTGATTCGTTTAAATATGGGAAAGTATTAAAACGTAGATATAATTGTCAAATAAGTGCTTCGATAAGAGGCATCATAGGAGAATAGATATGGGTGGAGGAAGACGATCACCACAAACAACCACAGTTTCAAGTGGTATTGATGCGGAATTTAAGCCGTATTTAGAAAGAGTTTTATCAGATGTTACAGATACATATGAAGCATCTGTAGATGATCCAAGTAAAACAGTAGCAGCATTAGATCCTGCACAAACTTCAGCACTTAATACACAAGAACAATTAGGTCAAGATGCTATAACAGGTGGAGGAGCATTTGATTATACGAATGCTATGAATCGTGACATACAAAATGTAGTAGGTTCAGCAGCTGGACAAGCAGCACTTGGTGGTTATGGTGGATCAGCTAGAGCACAGAAGATGATGGCTAGTGCAGTTGGTGATAAGTCTATGCAATATCAACAGCAGCGACAGCGAGATATAGCAAGTGGTGCTAAGGCACTTGGCGATGTTGGTAGTGCTAGACAAGGGTATCAGCAGGCTTTATTAGATGCACCACATACGCAGGCTTCAAGATACTTTGGTTATTTAGGTTCTGCACCACAAACTCAAACTCAAACTACAACTGGTGGCGGAGGTAAATAGTATGATTAAAACTACACATGGATCTGCAGCTGAAGAAAAAAGATTAGAAGAATTAAAACAATTACATGCGGCAGGTATGGGCAGCCCTCCAAGATATGATATACCCTTTACACCAAATAAAAAACCAGTTGAACCTAGTGCTTTACAACAAGCAGGTAGTACAGTTGCTAACAGTGCTTTAGGAAAAATTGCAGATGCTGGTTGGGATAAAGGAGCTACAGCACTTAAAAATTGGTGGGGTGGATTAGCTATGCCACCAGCTGGACCAGGATTAGCAGGGAAGGCTGCTGCAGGTCAAGGTGTAATAACTAATGCAGCTCCAGGTGTAATGGCTAAGCTAGGAGCCGCTGCACCTATGGCATTACCTTGGATGATAGGCGCAGGGATTGTAGGTAAAGCCCTTAAGTTTTGGAATAAAGGTGGAGCAGTTCATGCAAATATGGGAGGATTATTAAATATGGATATGGGAAAATTTAAAGGACCTTTATCTGGTTTATTACCACAGTATAAAGAGCGTGGTGGATACCAAGAAGATGAGATGAGTCATCGTTCAAAGAATATGTATAAAGAATGGCCAGCATGGCAAGACTATTATAAAATGGCAGCTAGCAACGTTTGGAATACTGAAGCACCTATGTGGGAAAAGCTTTTTATGACTGGCACAATACCAGTTGCTCATCAAATGGATCGATTAAAACGTAAAATTGGAGATTGGAATAGTAATGCTATGAACTATGTAGATCCAAATGTTTTACAAGATTATACTTTTCAAGGTGGCTATAGACCTGGAAGTGTTCATCATATGTCAATGCTTCATGGACCTCTCAGTGATGAGAGATGGATTAAAGATGATAAAGAATTTAAACCAAGCTATAAGAATCAAGGTGGAGAAGCTACAAGTAAACCTCAATCAACTAAGATAGAAAAGAAAGAGACTATTGAATATAAAAGCTAGGAGTTTAGTATGAAATATAAGACTACTCATAAAGATCGCTACGGGAATATGAGATCTTTGGAAATAGATACTGGTGAAAATAATATGGAAGTTCCTCCTATGACTTCTATGATTCCTCAGTATGAAGCTGTTGGAGGATTAGCTGAGAATCATCCAGGAGAACCAAAGGGATCTGATACTGTACCGGCTTGGCTAACTCCTGGGGAATTTGTTGTTAATAAAGAAGCTACTGATTTATTCGGACCACAGATTAAACAAATGAATGATATAGGTAGAGAGATTCAAGATGGTAATGTGAGTCCTAGCGAAGTTAATCAAATTCCTATGTATGCTAAAGACGGAAAAAAGGCAGCAGATACTTCTTGGATTACAGGAGACTTAATAGCTAACCTTGCTTATATAGAATCAGATAATATACATAGAGATGATAGTAAAAAAGGTCAGTATGGTTATGATCACACAGGTCTTCGCATGTCAGAGGGAGGAGCTTACGGTAAGTATCAATGGACAATTAAATCTGCTGCAAATCCTGGATATGGTATAGAAGGCTTTGATCCTAGAGAAGTAACTGAAGAAGTAATGCGTGAAAAAACTGTTGAATATTTAAAAGGTATACAAAATGCTAATCCTGATTGGACACCTGAACAAGTGCTTAGAGCTTATAATCAAGGACCTGGAAAAACTCGTGAAATGATAACAGGTAAATGGGATAATGATCCTAGATCTAAAGATTATGGAAAAAATATTTTAAATTCAGATGGAACTAAAACTTTTAGAGGAATGGGTTTAGATTCTAAAAGCGATGGTTTATGGGGTGGGATAACAAAAGAGGCAAGAGACTATCCATTTAAAGTTTTATCTGGAGATAAAAATGCAACAATGTATGGAACAGAAGTTAAAAATAAAGATGGGACTGTAACACTTAAAAACTTTCCTGAATCTATGTTACCAGTTTCTAAACCTACAGGGGTTGAGATACCTACTAATATGCCCAGCCCATTTAAAGCAGCACAAGATGGATGGAGATCCGTGCTCGATATTTTTAAGCGTAACAGTGCTAATGATAATGTGCAAGCAATTGATAATGCCGCGAATATAAATGAAGCTGGTGGAGTTCCACATACTGAAATGATTATACCAGAGCTTCCTGTTTCTAAACCTAAACCTGAAGTATTTAATTATGATAAACCTTTAAAGAAAAGAGGAATGCAAGATGGTGGAGTAGTCCATGCATGGATGGGACAAAAGGTTCCACGTTATTTTGCTGACTTACAGGATAATGAGCTTGAAGATTATTTAAATCAATATGTAATTCCTCAAGCAGAGAATCTTATATATAAATCAGGTGCAGGTGGAGGAGATGGTGATGACTTAGGTCATGTACCTTATGATATGCCACCAGCTGCTAACATTCCAGTATCAGATTGGAATGCTGATCCTAATAAAATTACACCTCCACTTAATTTACCTGTAACTAATTTACCATTTGGTACAATAGATGATATGCCTAAAGGTAGATATGGTGTAGATAATGTATATTCACCTAAGCGTGGCAGTGAACCTAGAGGATTTGAAGAAGATATTATGGGAGCTATAGAAGAAACTCAGGATATGCTTGGACCTGTAGAATATTCTGATAGACATCCAGGAGCAGGTCCTATGCCTCCTGATATTCCTAATATTCCTGTATCAGATTGGAATGCTGATCCTGATAAACTTAATCCTCCACCGGATTTAACAACAGGCCAAGATGATTTTACTACAAATGCTATGAATAAAGTTCCAGTTTCTAATGAATTTGCTATGGATCCTAATGATGAACTTAGTAACTTAGGCCAACAATATGATAGCACTTCTATGACAAGCGTACCAGGTGATATGCCAAATCCTTTTGAAGGGTACGCTTTTTCTGATACAAAACCTTTTGATAATGCATATGATCAAATGGTTAAAAAAGAATTAGAAGGTTCACCTGCTTATAGCATACCATTTCCTTTTCCAGATTACAGACCTGATGAGCAAGTAGGTATGGAAGGTATTCCTACTTTTACAGATAAGCATGAAGGAGCAGGACCTACAACTGCAGAAGATGTAGTGCCTATTGATACTTCAATATGGAGAGATGAGACTTCAGCTTATAACCATCATTTTGATGCTAAAAAATATCAAACTTCAATAACTAAAGCCTTAAATCAAATTGATAAATTGCGAAAGAAAAATCCTAATGATCCAAAGATTAATGAGTTAAGAGAAAATATTACTAAATGGGAAGAACGCCGTGACTATCATAAAAAAGCAGAGGCAAGTATTCGATCTAGTGAAAAAAGAAATGCTGATAATAAAAAGTTACATAAAGATGCTGAGTTGCTAAATAAAATAGTAGACTTAGAAAAGTATATAAATTCAGAATCAATAACTCAATCTGAAAAAGAACGTGCTCAAGAGCAGTTAGATATTCTTAATGCTCAATATAAAGAAACAGAACTATCTCAGTTAACTACTGATTTAAATGCAGGTGAGAAGCAACTAAAAGAAGTTGTTAAGAATAATCATATTGATAATAAAAAAGAAGATGAGATAAGTGCAAAGCTTAGTTCTAAAACTGGCGGAGCTCTTATGGAATCGGAAAGTAATGATCCTAATAAATGGGGTAAAGCAGAAGAAATGCTTAAGGGTACTCTTGGATTTTTATTCGGTGATATTTTTGATAGCAAAGAATTAGGTAGAGCAATAGCAGTATACTTAGGTTCAAGAGCTTTAGGTTATGAGCATGGTGAAAGTATTGGTTATGTTGCAAAGCAGTATCTTAAAAGAGTTGATGCTAAGAATGCAGCTTATGACAAATGGCTTCTTGCTAATGCTAGTAAGTATGATAAGAAATCTCTATCTAAGTTTAAGAAGACTAGAGATCCAGCACATCTTATTCCAATTGGTTCAGTACCTAGATCTCAAGGAGAACAATCAAAGTGGTATAATAAAGATGGTAAAGCTAGAATGGCTTACAAGTTTAAGATTAAAGATGGTTCAGGTGATGATCATATCTATTGGTCTTGGGATAAAGACGGTAAGTCTGAAGTAGAAGAAGGCTGGCATCAGGATCCTAAGAGTGTTCCAGGTACTACTGAATTTAAGGCGGAAGCTAAGAAATATAGAGATGATATTGAAGAACAATTAAGAGCACTCTTAGATCAATATGATATAAGCCAAGCTAGAGATCCTGATAAAAATATTTATGAAAATAAATATCATACTGATATTATGCCTGCAATAGATAAAGATGCAGTTTATGATTGGGCAATAGATAAAGGAGTACAACCTGAAAAGATAGGTAGTTTCCTACAACAAGCTATGATATTAGCTACTAAAGAAGCTAGAGAATCTGGTGTTGATAAACCTAATACAATAATACCTTATCTTGATCGTGTAACTATTGATGAGCAAACTGCAAATATTCCTAAGTTATTACAAGATGGTGACTATGAATTAGATACTAGTGAAGCAGCTGCTTTAAATAAAAAGATTAAAGAAAATTTTGGATCGCCTACTATCTTTTATAATTCTGCTTGGGAAGAATATCAAAAAGGTAAAAAAGATGATGGTACACCATGGCCTGAAGTATTTAAAGAGCTTGCTGCTGATGATGCTAATGAAGCTAACTGGACTCCTTTTGCTTTATTCGTAGATAACTTATTATACGAATGGATGAAAGAACATAAAGCTAAAAGGCATAGCGGTGATTTTACTTTAAATACATATGGTAAAGACTAGGAGTTAATATGGAAAGTATTAGTTTAGATAGACTTAAACGCCCTACTCCTGTAGAAGGAAGTGAAGAATACAAGAGTTTCACTTTCCTTGATGCAGATACAGTTACTGATTCTCAAGGAAATTTTCTTAGAATACAGGGACTATCTGCACCAGAGATTTTACATGCTCAAAAAGATGGAAGTCTTAAAGAAGCAGAAGCAGGTGGATGGGAAGCTGCTAAACAAATTGAAGGAATAGCTAACAAGCTAGGATATAATAAGATAGAGTATCTTACAAATCCAGATGGTACACCAATGATGGATGCTACTGGTACTCGACAGTTAGTTAGAATAAAAGATTCTAGGGGAAGAGATCTTGTTGAGTCTTTAAGTATGTATGGTATTGGTGACTTAGGTAAGTATAGTTCTAAAGCTGAGATTGATGCGCGCTTATGGGGTAATGCTTTACAAGATCCAGGTCTTGATCCATATAATGATCTTGAATTAAATGAGTTTCAAAAAGCTAAGATAGCTATAACAGAAGCTACTAAAGCTGAAAGACTTCATGAGTTACGCGCTAAGAAGGTAGCACTAAATGAACAGGAACTTGCAGCTCTTAATTCAGAGCGACAGCCAGGAGAATCATTAGAAGCATTTGCTATTAGAAAAAGAGCAGCTAAAGATTATAGTAATCTGTTAGTACAGATAAGACATACTGATAGAACAATTGATAACCAAGCACTTCATCCTTGGACTGAAGGATTTGATATAGGTTGGACAGGTGCTATTGAAGGTATGTTCGGTGCTGTTGATATGATTGGTGAGAAGACTGGATTCAATTGGTTAGAATCTATTGGAGAAGACGGTGTTAAAAGACAGCGTGATTATCTTAAAAATAAACCTGATTTAAAAATGAATTTGCTTAAGCCTAAGCTAGATGATGCTGGTAATGTTATAGGAAATCAATGGGACGTAGGTGGTATAAGTGGTTTCTTTGAATACGTAGGAAACATGGGAGCTGTCTCTCTTCCTTATATGGGTGTTACATTTGCAGGTACTATGCTAGCACCAGTAACAGGTGGTACTTCTTTAGTAGCTGCTACAGGAATTGGAGCTATGTCAGGAGTAGGTTTAAGTATGCTAGCTCCTGTATCTATGTATGCTGGACAAACTTGGAATGAAATGGAAGGCGATAATAAAAGCGCAACGTTAGCAGCAGCTGCTGGTATAACTATGGCTGTACTTGATAGATTAGGTATTAAAGGTTTGATAGGAGTAGGTGGAACTACAGGTACTCTACTTAAAGCAGAAACTCGACAGCAAATAATAAAAGCAATGCTTAAAGAAAATGTAGATATAAGAAGAGCTGAAAGATTATCAGGTTTAAAAGGTAAACAATTAACACCTAAGCTAACAAAAGATGGTGCAAGAATTGTATTAAATAAATTAGGTAGAATGGAAGCTGTTAGATATTTAGATGATGCTGCAAGAATAGCTAAGGAACAATTAAAAGCTAGAAATATATTAAGAGCTTTAACTACTAGAGGTATTCTTGGTTTTGGAATAGAATCCTCAACAGAAGTAGGGCAAGAACTTACAGGTTATCTTGCTGCAGTTTTTGGTAGTGATAAACAATTTGATGCTGTTCAGTTAGTAGATCGTTTAACAAATGCTGCAATTGCTGGTGGTACTTTAGGTGCTGGATTTTCTGCACCAGGAACTGCAATTGATGCTGCTGCTTGGACAGATGTAGCTGTAAGGAAAGCACCTGAAGAAGCTGCTAGACTTCATCAAGAAGAGCAATGGAGAAAAGAAGCTGAGGTAAATAAGCAAGAAGTTAAAAGTAAAAGTGCTGATGGTAAATCTACAGTTACTACTATGCAAGGTACTCAGCTTAGCATTGATGATTTACAAGAACAAAATATTAAAGAACAAAATAAAAGAAAGAAGAAAACTAAAACAAAACAAAAAACTCCAGAGTATTCTGATAGAGTAGATGCAGGTAAAAGAGATTTTGCAAATAGAACAGCTGGAGAAAGAGTAGTGGATGCTGTGAAAGCTATTCCATCATTAGTTAAAGGTGCTATGCCTTTTATCTTCTGGCCTGCTGCGCATGAGTCTAAAGCTATGAGAAAGCTAGGTTCTTTCTTTAATGGTTTCTTACATAGAATATATTCAGGTGAAACCTTTGAAGAATTTAAACATCTTACATTAGCTAAGTATAGAAATATAATGCAGTCTCCAGCAGAGATTGCAAAAGCTGCAGGCTTTGGTACTATAAATCAAGTAGAGTTATCTAAAATTATAAATGATTTTGCGAATTGGGTTGGTAAAAGAAAGATAATTAAAGCAGTAAGAAATAAAGATGGTACTATTACTCATTCACTTAATCCTAAATTTAACTGGAAGAATGCACCAAAGAATATTAGAAAGCATAGAAAGTGGCTAGAAGTATATGCTATGAATGCTGCGAGATTAGGTGATATGCTTTGGGATGATCAGAAAAAAGCAAGAGAAGCTGCTGGTAAAAAGTGGGATGTAGGACGTATTGAAAATTATATTTTAAGATATAAAGCATTTGATAAAGTTGCTATTGAAAAAAAGAAAAATGAATTTATAAATGCTTTAGTAAAACATAAAAAGTTATCTGTAAAAGAAGCAACTGATATAACAAATAATATTTTAAATAATAGAGATGTTGTTGATGGTTCTAGTTTATTTCAAGTGGCAAGAGGTAAACAAAAACCTGGTAGTCATAAAGGAAGAAAGCTAAATCTATCTGATGATAAAAACTTTGATGCGTTTATGGAGACTGATGCATTTATAAATGTATCTAACTCAGCTAAGTCTGCAACAAGATTTATTGCATATCAAAAGTTTGTAGGAGATAATGGTGAAGTCATTAATGAATACTTACAGCAGGCTATAGATGAAGGAATGGATGAAGGCAAAGTTAATAGGATAGCTGTTGCTATTCAAGATTACTTAGATGCTGAATCAGGAAACTATAAAAGAATTCAAAATGAAACTTGGGCTAAGATACAAAAGAACTTATTAGTATGGACTACAGTCGCAGGTTTACCTTTAGCAACTGTATCTTCTTTTGTAGAATACATGATGACGATGAGAGCATTAAGTCCTGAACAAATTCAAAAAACTTTTAAAGGTTCTGCTAAAGAATTTGCTCAAGCTGCTTGGTCTACTATAATGAATCCTAGATTAAGTTCTACTCAGCAACGTATTGAAAAAGAAAATAGACAGCAGGATCTAAAAGATCTTGGCTTCTTTGATTGGGATGTAGGTGCTGCACAAACTACAGGTGCTACAGAAAATACTTATGCTTCAAGATATTTGTTAGATAAGTATTTTAGATTAATTGGTTTGCAGCAGTGGACAGATTATACACGTAATATAAGAGCTTCTATAGCAGATGATTTTGTTAGAAATCATATGGAAACAATCTTAAGACAAAGAAGAACAGCCGGTCTTAGAAGTAATGAAGTACAAGAAGCTGAATCACAATTAAGTAACTTAGGAATAAATGTTGGTAGGCTTGTTGAGCTATGGAGTGGACCTAAAATTATTCCAAATATAGGAACTGATAACGAAGCTAATATAAAAATCATTGAAGAATGGGGAGCTGAGTTTGATAGGATGATGAATCATGCTAGATTCAATTTTGTTAATGAAGCAATAGCATTACCTGGTACTGCTAACAGACCATTGTTTTATCAGAACCAACACTTAGCATTGTTTACACAGTTCCAAGGTTTTATTGCTACCTTTACCGCTAATCAAATACCTAGAATGTGGGGTGATTATGTTAAGCGTGGTACACCTGCAATGAAGTATAATGCTTTTGCAGTTATGAGTTCAATGATTTTATTAGGATTTGTTTCACAGTATTTAAAAGATCTATTAAAGTATCATAAGCCAACACCTTACTTAGATCGTATGGAAAAAATACAAAGAGGAATAGGAGCATCAGGTATGATAGGTGTTTATGAAAGACCACTTGATTTCTTCTTTCCTATTTACGAAACATCTTCTAAAAATAATTTAGAGTGGTTCTTTAATACAGTATCAGGTGAAGCTGCAGCATTATCAAATGTATCAAGAGCAGCTACAGGTGTTACTCAAATGGTAGCAGGAAGTACTGAGCCAGGTCTTTATAAAGTATTAAAGACAATGCCTGTAATAGGACCGTTTAATCAATTTAATAAAGGAATATCTAATAGAGTTACTAACTTTTTTAGTAGTGGAGAATAATTAATGGCAATACAAACAACTGTCGGGCAAGGTATAGGTACTGAAGCTATGAATCTTGCGGATCAAAGACGTAAAGAAATGTTTGAAAAGCAAGGAATAAAAATATCTGATTTAACTAAAGCTGGTAGAAGAAACTTAGGATCAGTTGATACTGAAACTTTTGTACCACCAAGAGAAACAACAGAAGAAAAAGATGTCTTTGATTATTTAAGAGAAGAAGAAGACGCAGCAATAAGACAGAACTTACAAGAGAATACGGCTTTAACTCCTGCTCCAGTACGTCCTGAGAATATGCAAGAGCTAGCTGAGCAGCAAGCACAAGCAGAAGCTAATGCAGCACAAAGAGAAATTGAAAAAGTTAATCCTATAAGTAAAGTATTTGGAGCAGATAGTTTTGAAGATATTAAACAAAGAATTGATGCAGAGAAACGTAATTTAGATCCTTCGGATAATACTGCTATTGCAGGATTAAATAGATCTAACCCTATACAAGGTGCTTTCTGGCGTGCTGGACAAATGGCTACTTACTTTATTCCAGGTTCTGAGTTATCGCCTTTACAGTTAGCTACATTAATGTCTCGTAGTTATAAAGATGAAGCTGGTAATGTAATACCTAATTGGGATGCTGCTTTAACTGCAGCTGATAGAATAAAGGTAGCTAAGAAACGAGGATTATTACCAGATGAAACTACTAAAATAGATACTACTGCTAAAGAGTATGCTGCAGATGAAGTACAAGGAGCATTGGCTGGTGTAGAGTTTGGTAGAAAAATATCTACAAAAGAAGATACTAAAGGACAAGAAGTAGAATCACAACCTGATGCACCTATTTTTAAAGACTCTCGTTTAAATACTAATGCTACTAGTATAATCTTTCATAGTGATTTATTAGATGCAGGAATAGAAGGAACTAATAAAAGAGGTGAAGCTACTTTAGTTATAGACCCTAAGTTTAAAGAGATAATGAGTCTTGCAACAGAAGCATTTTTAATGGAACAAATGTTTACAGCTGATGATGCAGATACTACAGTATCAGAGCCTGATGAAAGAGGGTATAGTACTAAGTCTCTTAAAACAACAGCCTCAAAAGGTTCTCAAAGATTAGGTAGAGATATATTTCAAGCATGGAAAAGACAGCAAGCTAATGATTTAGGATTAGAAACAGATTCTTATTTAGATACTTATGATCAAATTAGTCCAGCAGTATTTACTCATATAGGCAATATGGCTAAACAATTTTATGCAGCTGTTAATCCTACAATATTTAAAAGAACAGGTAGAGAATTAGCAGGTGAAGGTGTAAATGATGATTTTACACAAACAGAATATGAGTTAACTGATTACGGTATTGATACTTTAACTAGATTACATAGAGCTAATTGGGGATTGTTTGAAAACCAAGAAGTAAAACCATTAAGCGCTCCATCTGAAACTGGATTGTTTATGTTTGAAGGTCGTACAAGAACTAAAGATGTAACTACTCAAATTCCTGGTAGAGAAAAAGGAGACCGTAAACTTCTTAATGAAGCTAGAAAGAATGCGAACAGTGTAGCTATGGTTACAGATCAGAGAAGATTAAATACAGCTTTAATGTTTGGGATGTTAGGATTAGTAAACGCTGGAGGAAGAAGCCAAAGTACAGGTGAATATAATTTTCAAAATACTAATAATGATTATGCAAATATGTTTGGTATTGGTGAAGCAACATTCAATGCAATGAAATCTGAAAAAGCTAGATTATATAATGCAGCTAAGAGAGCTGTTGCAAGAAAACAATTTGAAAAAGCTAAAAGCCTTCAAGCCTTAGCAGACTCTTATGATCCTGGTCATATTTTAACTTTAGAAAGAGAAAAGTTTATAAGTATATTAGAAGGAGCTGGTAGATATAGTACAAATCCTAAGGGTAATGCAATACCTAATCATTTAACGTTTGCTATACAAGCATTAACAGGTAGAATGCATGCTCAACAAACAATATTTAATCCTCAAGCACATAAGTTAATTAGATTTATAGTAGGTGGAAAAAATAAATATCAATGGAAACCTGGTGATAATTCTAAGTTAGATAATAATTGGAAGGAAGGAATTAGTGCTAAGTTATTTGAAAAGAAATTTAAAAAGACACATGGATTTAAAAGAAGTAAAGAGGAAAGAATAAAAGTATTTAATGATCTTGCTAATGAAACAGATCCTAATAGTCAGTATAAAAAGTTTGTGAGATGGGGAAATGAATTGCAAGCTCTTATAAATAAGTTTGATAGTAGACAAGCTAAAGAACAATTAGCTCTTCTTAAAAGTATACAAGACCCTACAAAAATGGGTGAGTTAAGGAAACAAATATTTAATAGTATATCCGATAAGAATCCTATTAAAGATCAAATCTTAAGAGAAGAATTAGCAGGTGAAAAAGAAGAAGCAATAGCTATGGCAGATTATCTTATGGACTTAGCTGCGTATGAT
>CETC01042658.1_pt1 | contig 16952 bp, 27 predicted proteins | sample 326911 | NCBI WGS metagenome assembly CETC01 (sample SAMEA2622694, study PRJEB7988) | marine metagenome | isolation source: saline water (ENVO:00002010), including | reverse complement strand
TTTTACAGTTCCACCTGAAGAACTTGTAATGATTTGTTCTTCAACTGTTACTGTTAAAGCTGGTTCAGTTCCGACATACATTTTTTTCTATTCCCAAGGAGTAAACTGTTGCAAACCAAATTGGACTGGAACGAGTACTGTTTCACTACCATTAAAAGTGATATCTTTCTGTGCTATCCCCATTATCATAGTCAACTGGTCTGCTTTTTGACCAATTCCTTCTACACTAGAAGTACAAATACCATCTCCGACTGAAATGTTACCGCCCGAATTGTTACAAAGAATATGACCATCACCCAAGACAGCGCATTGGTGTAAATTGTTAGCGTAAGTTCCTTCTGTTTCTGCAACCGCCAACATATCCCCACAATAAGCTCCTAAAACTTTTTTTGAATAAGCTGATTGTGTTTTTTTCACAAGATAACGTATGCCACGCTCTGTTTCTGTTGAATCTTTTTGTGTATAATAAATTTTATCTATTTCAACTAAAGTTCCATACGAAAACCCAGACGTTTTATCAGAATCGGGAAGAGATATTTCATGGTGTGCGGTAAAAGCTCCATAAGTTGTAGTACCGCCCGAAAACGTAATGTAACCAACACCATTACCATCTCCATCATTAATACCAACAGCATAGTTAGTGCCACTACCAGTATCAGCACCACATTGAATTAAAATTCCTGAACGATTACTATTATCACCATCATTAAAAAATTTAGCGCCATAATTACCAGCCACATCTGCTGAAAAATAAGCATATCCAGTACTATAAAGATTTAAACTTTCTTTTGTCCCTGATATAAACCGAACACGACCACTTTCCCCTGCCCCACTTCCGAAACTGGTTATTGACGAATAATCATTATCACTACTGTCACCAAAATTTATTTTATTTCCAGTAGATGTCCCTGAAGGAGTCATTTGTATAGTAGCATAAGAACCAACACCAGCTCCAACATTTATATCGCCCGTTGTTGCGGAACTTGAAACTTGAAGCAAACCAGCAATACTTGCGTCATCTCCAACGCTTAAATCATCATTTATCGAAATGTCGGTTGCAGACACTAAACTTTTAGAAGAATTTCCAATATAGGGCATTAAGTAATCTCCATCACACTTAAAGCAATATCAACCGCGCCCGACGCAGCCAAAGTTAGAGTGTCTGTTGTCTCCATCACAACTTTATTTCCACTTAATAACTCTAAAGAACTTCCAGAAGGAATTGGAGCGTTTGTAATTAACTCTACCGCTTGGTTCGCCTCATCATTTGCACCTGATCTTCCTGAAGTATCTGAAGTTAAAGTAAGTGTAGAGGTTACTTGTGAACCTGTTGTATTTCCAAGCATTATACTTAGCAAAACAGTAGTAGTTGAACCAGCAACAGTGTATATAACATCAGCAGAAGTTACACCAGCTTTCGTTATAAGTTTGAAGGTGTTAGCCATACTTTTCTCTCCTAACCTAGTGCAATCGCTAGTGCTGTACTATCATCACTTGTCGCTTTAGTATTAAGTTGCGTCTGAATATTGCTAGTTACACCATCAACATAATTCAGTTCAGCGGCAGACGCAGTAATTGTTGTTCCTCCAATTTTTAAAGCTGACAAATTTGGAGAAATTGCAGTTGTACCGTCGAACAAATCATCAATCATATCAAAATTTGTATTTAACTTACCTCCCCAAGAATCATCAGAGCCACCAACTTCAGGCTTCGTTAAACTGAAAGATGTTGTTATCGTGTCAGACATAAAGAATCCTTAAACCCAAGTTGTTGATGCTTCTGAAGCATTAGACCAACTTGTAGACGTTGTTGAAATATTTGAATAACTTGTACTAGCAATTGTAATATCAGACCAAGTTGAACTAGCATCTGAAATATCAGACCAACTTGTAGTTTCTGTTGGAGTATCAACCCAAAGAAAAATTGGTGAAATTGAAACGGTAAAAGTAGCCGCAATTTCGTTAACGCTAATTGGAAAAACATGATTTAATAAAACACTATTAACACAAGAAAAAGTACTTGTTGCACTTGGTTGAATTACAAGTGTTGCACTTGAACTATTTGAAAAACTTAACTGAGGATTTGAAGCCCCAAGAAAAATTCTTTGTCCATTTGCAGAATTTGAAAAAGAAACAGAAAGAGTTGAACTACCACTCTGTATTTTTGAAGAGGAACAAGCAACACTTAAATTTAAACTGTGCGTTGAAGTAGGTTGTTGTATTCTTACTCCAGCAGACGTTACACTTGTACTAATAGAACTAACACTAGAACCATCAGCAATTCTTACACTAACGCAACTAACACTCGTTGTTAAAGCACTTGTTAAACTAGGTTGCTGTATTCTAGTTGAACCACAAGAAACATTTGTTGAGATTGCAACAGTTGAGGCAGCATCTACATACGAACCACCAATACCATAATAATAAACACCAAAATTACCTTGACCATAACCAGTTTCTCTAACTGACATTATTAATCCAAGGTTACATCTAAATCACCAGCGGGAATTCGCAAAACATCACCCACATTAACTGTTTTTGAAGCTGATAAATTTGCGTAGGCAATAATATTTCCAGAAGAACTTGCGTCGGTCACAGCACAGGAGGTCACAGTACCCCAATTGCTGCCCGTATTTGTCGGGAATTCAATTGCACCTGAGTTAGTGGCAGTGTTTCCCGAAATAGTCCACGAAATGCTTTGTCTTGCATACCCATTGCCAGAAAGCTCTGTTCCTGTAGATGAATCGGTGGGAGCTGAAGTGTATAAAGCTAAATACCAGCTCGTCGGTCTTGTTAAACTTGCAGTAGAAAAAAGATACTGTAAAACATGTGTTTCAAAACTATTTGTTAAACTCATTTTGACTCTCCGCTTTTTAATTTTGCTTCATACTTAAAGAACCGCCTCCAAAGCGTGCGGTGTCAGTATCTTTAATAATTTCAGAAATAATTCTGGTGAACATTGCATCATAAGTCGCGGCCCTACCCTCATCTAATAAATAAGTATAAGCTGAAACAAGAGAGCCATATAAATAAGCGTCGGGGTGTCGACTCAAAACAGTGTTTGACGTTGCAGAATCAGAAAGAGCGACAATGCTTTCTCCATACATAATTTCAAGTGTAGTTACTGAATCTGGAATTGGCCTTAAAGCTAACTCTGCACCAATTATTGAATAAGCCCTTGGTGTACCAGTTCCAGTATTAGAATAAGTTGAATAAAAAGAATTTGGTGTCATAAACTCTAACACATTAACAGGTGATGAATTCAATTTAACTAACCTAACTTCTCGTAAATCAGTTGGTAAACTTACAAACTCTTCACCAACTACCGTAGAAGCTGTAGCCCTTTTTTCTTGTGATCTAGTGTCTAACTCTCGCGACATACGAGCCTCAGCTAATGAGATAAAATCTGGTATTTGAGTTGTTAGATCGTCACGAGCCAGAAAATTAGCTATAGCTGTTTTTAAATTTGCAAAAGTATCAAGAGCCATTACAAATTTCCACTCGTTGTTCTAAAAGAAGGATTTTCTCTTAACCACTTCTTCCATTCATTAGGATTTTGAGCTGGCTCACCAAATTTATTAACCAATTGCTGGAAAATATCCATAGGTATTTCTCCAATTTTTTGATGATGTTTTTGAGTATTGCCTATTAAAGAATTTGGTCGGTATTCATTTCTTTCTTTTGTTGCTACATTAATAACTGGATCAACATTTGTTTTTGTTTCAATTAAAAAACCACCTTCAACACAGTTTTCCATTGTGGTCACAGAACCAGTTATATTATTTACATTAACAACTTTTTTAACCATTTTTTGTTCCTAAAGGGGCAGCCAAAGCCACCCCTTTTTTATTTTTTAAGAACCGTTGAGACCCAAAACAGCGCCATGCGCTTTTGGTGCTTTAACAATTAAAGTCCACTCAGAAACTATAGCAAACTTTGTCGCGTCACCAGTAGCCGCAACATCACTCACTGAAAAGGATCTACCAGCCAACGTACCCAAGCAAATATGGTCTGTGTCTACCAGATAAATTTCAGAATTAGGGCATACTCTGTCTACAGTAACACTAAGCGAGCCAAAATCTGACAAGTATACACTAGCACTGCCTACGATTGTAATATCAGCAGGAGCAGTCATATTGACTTGGTTCGTCGCAACTGATCCAGAACTTAATCCTGAAAAATTACCTTTGTTTGTCGGACTCATTACCATCATGCTAGGATTTCCACCTGTCTCAAAGGCTTCCTGCATAGCACCATCAATTTTTGCCAGCGTGAGAGCAGCCGCACTTCCCGTGAGATCAGCGGTATCCGTGCCATCTCCCGAGGCATGGCCCATGTCAGAAGGCTTATTACAACGAGTAATCCAAGTTACAAGTTTTGCAGCTTTTCGCGGATCAGACGCAGATTTAGCCTCATTTTTATACAAGGCTTTTTCTATGTCTCTTCGCTGCTCAAGTCCTTTTATTACCTTAACATAAGCTGTTTCTTTTTCCCTTCCAGCTTTGTCCACAGAATCAAGCGTGTTACTTACAGAAGCAGCATTAACGCTTATTTGGTGTACATTAGATAATCGGGTTGTTGCTGTAGGATTTACATAACTATAATCCGCACCCTCGTTCACATGGTTTGTATCTGAGGCTGCTGCAAGTTCTTGAACTTGCCACTCGGTTGTAACTCCTGAAGTTGTTTCCTTTTTCATATTAGAAATAAGAGGAGTTTCTGAAGGATCAATCCGATAAATAACATCAGATAAATCCTCCCTTTCACCAATCGCGCTGGTGGTTGTATAAGTAGCCATAAACTACTCCTTTCATCATTTTGTTAATAAATATTCAATGGCAGCATCACGACTGCCAGATTTGCTAAGTTTAGAAAAAGCTTCCCTTTTTCTTTGCTCTGCAACATCTACTTTACCTTTTGGTTGACCAGATTTTACCATTTTTGGCGCTGTTCCAACTTTCTTTTTCACAACACCTTTTTTAGATTGAAGCTGGTCATATAAACTAGCCTTGCGAGCCAAACTTATAATTCGCGCATCTGTAGCATTTGCTACATCTTGGTCAGAAAAACCTTGATTTTTTAAATACGCAATTAAATCAGTTTTTTCTCGCGTTGCAACTTCAGAATTTTTCCATTCTGGAACTAACTCTAAAAGTTTTGCTTGCTGAGTCACGAGATTTTGTTGTTGTAAAGCCGCTTGCTCATTTTTGATAGCTTGCAGTTTTTCCTGTTTATCTCGCAAAAGTTCTCGTTGACGCATGTATTCCATAGGCTCTTTTTCATAGAGACTATTCCATTCTTCCTGAGTTTTTTCAGGTTCAGTAGCCAACTGAGATTGTAATTGTTGTAAAGCGTGAGCGTAATTTTGGCGCTCTTGCTCAATTGCCGCTTTTTCACCAGCAACTTGCTTTCGTTGCTCGGAAACATCTTGTAGGCGCTTTTGAGCTGTTTTTTCTAATTGATAAGATTTTATCAATTCAGCAGTGTTAACGTCGTATTCTTCTCCATCAACCTTTACTGTAAAAAGAGGTTCTTCTACTTCCTCTTCTTCTTCTTGAACTACTTCAGTTTCAACTTGGTCTTCTTCAACGGTATCAACTTCTGGTTCTGTTTTTTGGGATTCTTCTTGATCTTCACTTACCACCTCTTCAGCAGAGTTATTATCAACAAGCAAATTTATCGCGTCTGATTGCGAAAGATTTCCAGTTCCATCTTCAGGAATACTAGACATATTCAACTCCTTTTGTTGTTAAATAATTCTTTTTCAGCCATTTGGCCCGTTTTTAAAACATTCTCTAAATGACCTTGAAATTCATCAATAGCAGTAAATAAACAATACAAATGCTCACGTTGTTCCGCAGCGTTACTATTTCTCCAAGCATCAAAATAAAGATTACGAATTGTGTTAAAAGCCTCTAAAACAATAGGCTCATTTAAAACCGCTTGCGCTCGTGCGCCACGCTCTCTATCCTTTATTAAATCCATATTAAACTCTCGGTAAATTTGTGGAAATATCACCACCCAAAGACATTTTTTGTTGTCTTAAACTTAGTTCTGCCTCGAACTCAGCTTTTCTCATTTGCATTTCCATCTGTAATTTTTCTCTTTCAAGAGCCAATTCCGCTTGCATACGCTCACGTTTTAAAAGCATATCAGCTTTTAATTTTTGCATCTCTACGCTCTCTTCTGGCTCTTCATTGGCAGCAGCTTTCATACTTTCATCAACAGTCTCTCCACTTGTAAAAAATTGATCTGTGTCCTTAAACCCAGCCATATTTGCAATTTTTTTCAAAGTATTGACATACTGACTTGTACTAACAACAGGATTACTTGGACCTAAAGTTTGCAAAATCTGCTCTTGCTTTCCAGCAATTTGAATAAGCATATTAAGTTTGTCAGACTCAACTCCATTGCCAAGGCCAACGTCAACTTCTATGTCAAATTTATTGTCAAAAGCTCTAGGATCAATATTAACATATTCATTATTAATTCTAACAGTTACACTTTTGTCTTGATGCTTTTGTAGCAAATGTAAAACACCAAAAGCTAAATTTTTACAGCCAGTTTCAGCAAAAACCCTAGCTATCATCTCAACCTTTAATTGCGAGCCCTGAATCGTCGACGTTACTGCGGCTGCTGTAGTAGATTGTAACGCTTTTGGATCAAGACCTAAACTTTGCTTTGAAAAACCCGTTCTTTGATCCCTCACTTGGTCCATATATTCCAACATAGCAAAACCTTGAGATCCCAATTGCGGAACTTGCAAAGGCTGGACCGCCCCTTGCTGACGCATTCTTACAATGCCAGCAGGTCGCGAGTTTAATAAATCATCTAAATTAACTTGACCCTCAACAACAGCAACCCTTGAATTATTGGTCAAATATAAATTATCAAGTTGACTTCTTAAAATTGAGGATTTTATAAGCTGAATGTCCATAACCATTTCAGCAACACTACGACCAACCATTCTATGTGGCATTAAAATAGGACTTAAAATTGAAAATGGTATGTGGTCAAAAGGCTCATTACTAACAATTTCACCAGAATCACCAAAAACTACAACCCTTCTTAATTCTGGAATATCATCTCCATCAAAATCACAACGAATATAACACTCGTTAACAATAACCTCCTTCATTGAAGGATCTTTACTATCACCCTCCTCACCAGCATCAATCTCTTGAAAGCGTTTTTGAATTTCGCCATCATGGTCACTATTTTCACCACCAGCATACCTTTGAACCACTTTTGGATCAAAACCACGCTCAATTAAATCCCCTGCCCTCATAGTGGTTCTGTGGGCTATAAAATCACAATCCTCAAGCGATTTTGAACGAGGCGAAAATATTAGTTCTTCAGGAGGCACATTCTCAATTTTAACCTTGCCACCCTTTGTTTTTCTTTTCACCTCAACATTAAAAAATTCTGAAACAGGAACAGCAGCATTTTCATCAATAAAACCTTGCTCAACACTCTCCTGAGAAACAATTTCTATATTTTTATCCTCAAGCAATAAAACTAATTCATCTTCAGATAAATTATTATACTCCTCATTGACCGTTGTTTCAGTCTCTTCCCAGAAAAATTTTAAAGCTCCAAGTTTAAATAAAAGAGCATCTTTAAACCAATTATGTAAAATAGAAAAACCGTTATTTTGTGAATTAATAACAAAATTAACTAATTGTGTTGCTTGCTCCGCACTTTTTATATCTTCTTTTTCACGACCAACAAAACGAGCAAAATCATTTGAAGATGCAAAAATTTTAAGTAACTGAGGCATAATAAACTCAATCGTATCTGACACCTCAGTTAAAACAACTTGACTTCTATTCTCTTGCTCATTTCCAAACTTATCACCAAGATAATAACCCAAAATTTCAGACCGATCAGAACTAAAACTCGAATCGTGGTAATTTACAGCCGCTTGAATTTCATTCTGAACAAGAGCCTTAAAATCAAAATTGTCCATTTTTTACTTTCTTCGCTTTTTTTTGGTTCTTGGAATAGGCTTTTTTTTGGAGGAGGGAGCTATTCCAAGAATTCTTTTCAACCAAGCAATCATTTCTTTTTCCCATATTTTTTACGCTTTTTAGGTTTTGTTTTTGCAGTTGATTTCGTAATTTTTATTTTTTTTAAATACATATTTTTGTGCATTAGTATAACAGTCCTTGTGGTTGCTGGTTGTTGTCTTGTGCCGACTTCATTGCACCAATTCCGACACCACCAACTATTCCATATTTTGCTAAAATTTCGATTAAATCCTCGTCAAAAACTACATAGTTATTTGTACCTTCTTTTGTGATCTTTGTTTTAAATCCCCTTTTTTCATAATCCGAAGCCAATTTTTCAGCGTCTAGTTTTGATCTAGCACCAATTCGCTCTGTATCGTAAGCACCCTTTTCGGTAAATAATTCAATTTTGTATGGGGATTGTCTTGATTCTTGATCTAAATATTTAATGCCTGTAACTCCTTCGGAATTTAAAAGTTCAGACATCATAGTTTCGCCACTATTATAATCTTCTCTTATTCCTCTACGAATTTCATCTGTAGTCATATTCGCTTTGGGATCAAACTTATTAGGGTTTAAAACTGTAGATATTCGTTTATAGGCAGTTGCTCCAGAAGATGTATTATCCAAATCCATGTGACGAAGTTCATCTATTGTTAATTTTCCTTCTGACCACCCATTTTTCGGTTTAGACCGAAAAGGGTCTTTATATGCGTATTTTTTATAAATATTTCTAAAGGCTTTTTGCACTTTAATCGGTTGATCTGTTATAGGTTCATCATAATCAATCATATCTTCTAATTTGGTTTTTATTTTTACCTTATAAGTAGCACCAAATTTTGGATTATATTCTTCAATTTCATCAGCTATTTCATCAGCTAACGCTCTGTAATCGTCGTCATAATCTGCGTCATTGGCTATCGATCTAAAATCAGAGGGCTTATCGTGCATCAATGCTCGTTCATACATTTCCAATCTTGAATAATCTTGATTCTTTTCCGCTTGGTTATATTTTTTCATTAACCATTCTTCATAGTCCAAATCTCTTGGCGTTAATTTCCCTTCGTACTCTTTTGCAATCTTTTCTAAATCAGTAAAATATAAACCTTTCCCATAGGCTTGCGCTCCTTCGCCTGTACCAATTTTGTCCATTCTAAATTTATCAAAAATTGTGCCAGAACCGTGATAAGCGTCTATTCCACCATCATCAAGCAGTCCTTTCGGCTTTAAGCCAACCTTAACATTGCCACCCATAGAGCCAAGCGTTGCTGGATCTACCGATACATCAACTCGATCAAGCAAACCCTTTGCTTGCTTTGCCACTCCCTTTACTGCACCAGAAGGAACAAAAGGAACAGCAGCCGCACCACCAAGTAATCCAGCAGTCGCTAAATCGCCTCTATCAAACGCTTGCTTGGCATCAACAGCCGCACTTATATCCCCGACAACAGGAATATAATCAATCGCTGCTGGAACAACAGAGGCTAAGGTAGGATTTACACCTACATTAGTAGCAAGCTGAAAAGGTAGCCGACGCATAGGGTTAGAATCAGAACCATAAAGAGCTAAAGCCTGTTGATCTTGAACCGACTTATGAGCTTGTAATTGCTTTTCACTTGGCAAAAAATCCAAAATATTAAATGGGTTGCTATAAGAATTTAATAAACTCACCATTTTAAACTATCCAGCTTGAATTCCCATAATTCAACTCTTTAGTCCAATTATAAGCAGTCACATTGCCACTAGCGCGAGCTGGCTCAGAAGCAAAAGTTAAAACAAAAGCATCAGCTAAATCAGGCGATTTATAACCACGCTTTTTTATCGAGTCCTTTGACTCAGCTTTAAATTTGCCATTTGAAGTGATGGAATAACGTAAAGACGCAAGCTCATTAATCAAAACTTCATCATCTGGTAACTTACTATCTCTCGCTTCAAGCCACTCCCTAGCCCTAAACCAAAGCTCATCTCGCAATTTCATGTACTTTTGACGTAAAGCAGGACTTTCACTTACATTTATCCCCCGCGCTGGTAGCCCCAATTCAACAAGGCGATCCACAACACCAGAACCAAGACCGATACTATCAATAAGCAACTCGCTAGGGCGCTCAAAATAAGGAACAGACTCATACTCAGCGAGTATAATTCCCGTCGTTTCCATGAGGTCTTTGCCTTGCCACGTTTTAACTGGCTCGATAAGGACATTCCCCTTCCTCTTAGCAAGGGCAGATCTGTCTCCACCAAATCTCGCAATGTCAATTCCCCAAATCGGGTGAACTTCTAACGACTCAACATCACGAATTACCGCACTTTCTATAAGTGTTCTCGAAATAAGTGTGTCAGCATCTTCCTCCGGAGGTAAACCTAAACAACGAACTCGAAATGTATTGCTCTCCTCACCATAAAGACGCTTCATGTCCTCAATCCAAGTTGGCGATACCATCTCACTATCATAACAACTGACAGTCATTTTATAAAATTGATCCGAATTTTTTCCAAAAGCATCTGCAAAATAACCCGTCGATTGGGTGGGGTTGCCAACCATAAGCAACTTGTTTCCAAGCGTCGAAATTGCCGCCTGAGCCACCTCAAAAATAATAGGATCAATCCCACTGGCCTCCTCAACAACAAAAACCATATTGGAACTATGAAAACCCTGCAAAGCCTCTGGAGATTCGCGTCTTGCAGTTCTCGCATAACAACCACTTTCACCCACATTCTTCAGAGTTATCTTATCAGCACCAAAAACAAGCTCGTCTTGAAAACCTTTAGGCAGCTTTTTAGCCCATTTCTTAATCTCACTCCATAAAACTTGCTCTAACTGAGAAGCAGAGTTAGCAGTACAAGGTATTTTGCAAGGAACTCTAGTTAAAAGATTCCAAAGAATAACCCAAGCTAAAAAAGTTGTTTTCCCAACTCCATGCGAGCTTCTAATAGCTATTTTATCATGCTTTGTAAGAGCCTCTAAAGCCTCTTTTTGCCATTTTTGAGGCTCAACATTTAAACAAGTCCTCACAAATAAAACTGGGTCTTTATAAAGCTCATATAATACATCAGCATCATTTTTTTTTGGCATAACATATAAACCTAAAAAAAAGGGGGGCTGGGGTAAGCCCCCCAAGTCTTTGAGTAGGGAGAACACAAAGAAAAACTTTTAGAGAGGGTACAGTCGAAAATTTTTCCGCCCCCCGTGTATTTTTTAAGGGGGGGCTATTTTAGAAATAGTAGATTTTTTACAAAAAAACCCCTCATTTTAGCACAAAAACGACATTTTTTTTACAAAAAACATATTTATACAATAAAAACAATAACTTAATTATCCGATAATTTTGATTATGTTACTTTTTTCTTATCTGGAACTAAATCAATGACATTCTCGCGGTCCTGATTAGCTGCTTCAATTTTACTCGCAACCTCACTTAATGCTTGAGAGAATTGAGAGCCTACAACATCAAGGCTAATCTGTTGCGGCATATATTTACCCAATAAATTCAATGTCTTACTGGCATCTTCCTCCAACTGATCCGCTAACAACATGTGAAGCGGCTTCTTTTTTCGCTCCAGAATTCCTAGAGCCGAGGTCAGTTCGCGCCTAATTTTAACGATTATTTGCTCACCATGACCAGAACCAGTTGGTCTACCACCTTTGTTTTTTACAATCTCATTCATAGTTGTTTACTTGAAATAACTTTTTGAAAACATAATGTTAATGTTTTTTGTGTAAAGACACTTTTACCTAATTATATCCAGATTAAGCATAGAAACTCGCACAACACAAGGAAACCCTGATATCACCGTTGTATCACCGTATTTTTAAGTAATTAGCGACGCAATCAAGACCCGAACATAAATAACTATATCGTTTTCTAGTTGGTCGACAATCTCCAATCTTTTCATAGTCGACACAAACACTAACAAGAACTTTTAAATAACTTTTTGTCATACCTGAACAAGTTTCAATTTCAATTAAGCGTTCTTTTGCTTTTAACGCTCGTTCTTGTAAACTATCGTCATCTGCTGATTTTCCCCTCGGAGTTTGATCTAAAATATTTCTCCCACTAGATCGCGCCCAATATGCAGTATACCGAGCCTCAAAGATCTTAGCCGCTTCAAATTGACGAAAAGTTAATTTGTCACGATTGAAAGCGCGGAGAATGGGTGTTGGCTCTTGGTTAACCCAAACCCTTGAAGATTTTTTATGTAGCCTTACGAGCTTGTAGACACCCTTAGAAAGCGTTTCAGGTGTTGGAGCATCATCATTCATTTTTAATAAAGCCTTGACCTAATCCAGCGTACCCAATGATATCATGCCAAGAGTCTGCATGATTTTCCTTATGCTTTATTCTGGCTAGCTTAACTGCAATCATACACTGCACCACCATTGATGGAGTTATCTCTTGGTCCAATATCACTGACCAAAATCTTGCAATTTCTATGTGATTAGCAAGTGGACTTCCATAATCCTTCCCCCGTTCTCTTATTGTTTCAGCAACTGCCTCAATCCCGTCGCAGTATTTATCGTGTGGATTATTCCAATCTGGGTTCATATCGTGTTCTCCTTTAAAATGGGATTTCGTCATCATAGGACACCCTCTCTATTTTGCTGTCTGGAAATGTCTCTTTAACTTTTTTTATGATTGGTGAAATAAATGGTATAAGTTCGTCTATTGATACCCACACTTCACCCTTGGTTCTTTTTTTGGTCCACTGTGTTCTTGTTACATTTATTTTTACCTCTGGAAAAAGTGGGTGAGTTGTTTGCCACAATTCCAAATCAACAAGCGGAGCGCCATTTTTTTCCGCTTCATAATCGACAGCACTCCAGCCACGAATTGTTGCACTCCCTAATTTAAGTATTCTTTCTTTATTGTTAGATTCTAATGAGGTGTAGAGTGCTTTTTTCTGAGTGTGGAATTTTTCTTTTAAATCGTCACTGACATATTTAAACATATTTTCAATACTTAAATATTTTCGTTTCATCATTTTTTCGATTGTTATGATTTCGCTTAACTTCAGCAAAATATCTTTATCAATAATTTTTTGTAGTTCCAAAATGAGCCTCACTGTAGGTGTGGAAGATTTTTGTTTGTATTGTGTTGCTTCCTTCTATCCACACCACACCCACACCCCCCTATAAAGGGGTGTGGTGTGGAAGTGTTTTAGGTAGGAAATTGACCACCTTTTTTAGTGTGGATTTAGTGTGGTTAGGTGTGGTTAGGTGTGGAAACATCACTTTAATTTTATCCCTCGCTGTTTTCCTGCAACAACTTCAATCAGGCCCATTTTTTCTAATTTGTCTCTATGCTTTCTGACTGTTTTTTTTGTTAATTTCAGGTGAGACATAATTTCTTTAAGTTGTGGTGCAAAATTATTTGCGCTGATATAATCTAGTAAAAAGAAGTATAATTCTTTTTGCTTTGGGTTTTCAAAGTACATCATTTTAGCCACCTTTGCGCTATACTTAGGGTTTTTTGTCGTTCATTTTTTTCTGGTTTAGCTGGTATTATTTTTTCTTTTGTTGCTTTTGTTTTTCTCATAGGCCATGAAATTTCGACCTCTTTTTCGTTTGTTTTTTCATGGTTAAGAAACGCAATTGTATGATTTCCCATTGTGTCCATAATTTGTGCTTCTAGGAGGCTTTCTAAATCTTTAAGTGCTTTAATAGCTTTTTTAGTTTCGACAAATTCCTCAACGATTTCTCTATTTGACTCCAAGTTAATTTCTGGCAGGTCTGGTTCTCCTGTTGCGTAGGTTCTAGCGGCATCAGGTCCATCAAGTGCTGGAAACCAGTCTGGGCCTTTTAATTTGTTATAAAAAGTAACTGTTTCCGAGATAATATCGTTTTGAATTTTTTCTGACGCTTTATAGATATATAAAGTTAGTCGATTGCCTTGGTACAAGGTTGCGACGACGAACCATTTAAATTTGGTACAGAGGCATTGTGTTTGTCCTTGTAAAAAACCTCTATGTTCTGGGGGAGTTGGTGTAAATGGACTTGCTGTATTTTTTGCTTCAGCGCACCCATTTCCTTCCAAATCGATATATTCTTCATTATTTTCGAGAATTATATTTTCTGAAGCATATATTCTTTTTTTATCATTGAAGAAAATACCGTCTAAACTTACCTCTATAAAATCTTCTTGATATTTATAGACTTTGGTAATTTCTGTTTCATATTTTTCAATTCCGAGCATTTTTGCTGCTTCAACAAGTATTAAAGGTTCGAGTCTATTTCCCCATTCAGTTGCTTGATTTCCAGCAAAAGTTGATTTTGTAAACCCCTCTACTCCTCTTTCTGCTAATTTTTCGGCCATTAAATCGTTGCGAGATTTGTATGGGTTTTTGTTCATTAGCGTTGCTATATCTGAACCACTAATTAGATAATTTTTTGTAATTTTTCCTACCATTTTAACCACCTATGACCATGAGAAGAATCATGGCTAAAAATAAAATTGGTAGGAAAAGTATTTCTATAATTAGGCTAGTTAGGTAAGTTAGCTTAATCAATATGTTGTAGATGATATCTTTTGTGTCGTAATATATATTATACGCTAAACTTGTTAAATTGCTTATGGCACGTTTTCTCATTTTGACCTCTTATCAATAACTTATAAATTTTGTTAACCATTTATCAAAGAAATACAAGATCTAAACATACCGCCAAGTGTAACCACAACATATTGTGGTTTGTTATTTTGCCCCTCGATAGTCAACTGTTGGATTTAAAGGCTTAACAAAAGAATCATTAGCTTGTTCTTTAAGGCTAACATGACAATTATAAATTTGAGTTCGCATTGCAGAAATTTTGAAATGCGGTTTTGTTTGTTGCTTTTGTACTTCTTTCAGCGCCTCAACCAAATTTGAAAATTCTTTAATTGCGCTGTCTAAATGGTTTGGTGAAAGTGCTGGCACAGTAATTCTCATTGCAGCACTCCCACCGAGAAAGTTACGGTAGTAATTCTGATTTGCAAAACTTTTCATTTTAAACCTTGGTGTTGATCTATGTTCTTTCCAAAGTTTTTCTGAATGCATTCTCATTTTATAATCATTTTCCACCGCTAATCTCCCTTCGTAACCCCTAAGATATAATTAAGTTAACCTTTTGTATAGTAAAGTAGGTTTATAAACTAAACTTAGTTTATACACTAAACTTAGTTTATAAATTAAGTTTATACAAATTCACATTTGTAGTATGTAAATCTGTTTTTGTAACAACTTTCTTTAAATTTTACATAATCAACGTAGCAATCAAGCATAACATTGCTTGCTTTAACGTAGCGTTTTTTATCTTTGTAATATTGTTCAACCCACCCTGCCGCAACGCATTCATTAATAATTTTACAGACAGCCGTAAGACTTGTTTTTGATTCTGTTGATAATGTCTGACAGCTTAAATCTTCGTCTGTAATTGCAGCGATTGCTAACAAGTGTGCCATTGTCATTTTGTTTGACGTTGAGTTAAAATAGATTGAACATTTATTTAAGTTTGTTGAATTTGCACGTTCTCTTAAATCTTTTTCAAGCAGTAAATGTTCTAAAAGTTTTCTTTTTTCTAATTTGTTAACCATTTACCTAACCCCCTCAGATTTTGGAGACGCAGTAATTGTATTCACAATTTTGCTTACCATTTTAAATATTGAATTGAAAAAACTGGAAGGTTTTAAGGCTTGAGCTTGTATAGTTCGACAAATAAAATAGATACTGTCATTCGCACCCTTTCGTGTACCATCAGCTTTTTTAATTTCTGGTGGACTTGTTACACCACAAGACCTTTCTTTAATGCTCAATTTTCGTTTCATTTCAGTCATTTTGTTCTCCTATTTCGATATTTCTAATTGAACTTTCATACCATCTACTTTTCCCTGAAGCTGTTCTTATTTTTTTAGCTTCAAGACACGCAGCAACTTCTTTTCTAGTTTTTGCCCCTAAATCGCGGCATTCTTTAATATAAGGTAAAACAAGTTGCCTAAACTTTTTAAATTTAACGATATTTGCTTTTCTGGCGAGTTTTAAATTTGAACTACCTTTAGGTGCGCCCAATTTTTTGCCAATTTGTTTTGCTTTTCTTAAACCTTTTTTTATGTTGTCACGACGTTTTACAGCCCTATTAAACATGATTTTAATATGTTTTTTATTATATTGAGCATCAGACATTTCAGGCTCATCAACTACAATTACTCTTGTTCTATTTTCAATCAGGATTGTAAGCGCGGTTAATGATTTTTCGATTGTTGAAAAAGTTGGTGTTATAACTGTTCCTTTTATATCGTGAGCCACAAGACAAGCCTGTTTAAGCCCGATAAAGCGTTTGTTATCACTTTCCACAAATTCTTCTACGAGTTCTGCCTGACCATGCCTTAAAGCGGTTCTAATGGCGTCTCTTTGCTCTTCAGAATCTTCTTGAAGATATGCAACATATAATCCAAAGCGAGGTTTCATTTTTCAGCTTGCACTCTATTTATTTCTCTAAGTTTATTTTCTTCACAAGTAAAATTTTTAAGAATGCTTCTAACTTGTGCAGTTTCGCTTCCAGTTTTTTCTGCGGTCTCAACAATAGAAGCACCGCGCAATAAAATTGAGCGAATTTTATCCCAATGATTTACCAGATTTTTCATTTCTAATTCATTTAGCAACATTCACACTCCTTTTTAAGTTTCTTTAATTTTCGCAAAGCCCTTTTTTTAATTGCGTTCGTTCTATTTTTTGGGTGAAGCTGTATTTCATCTGGAACTACAATATGCTCCAGTGCAATTAATAAAAGTTCAATTTCATTTTTTTCAAACTGCATCATTTTTTCTCCCGCTTTGCTACGACTCGAACTTTGGTAAAACTTCCGCTTTCCTCATACCGATTTTTTCGAGAAAGAATTTCTTTGATAAACTGCTTTACGTCGTTTTTGCTTAGATCCATGCCCTCTGGGTCGAGATCGATTGTAACTTCAAATTTA